>Ga0164304_10000151_pt1 | contig 16732 bp, 25 predicted proteins | sample Whisoiple_217_MG_FD_110216 | JGI IMG/M metagenome (GOLD analysis project Ga0164304, IMG submission 110216) | Soil microbial communities amended with pyrogenic organic matter from upstate New York, USA - Whitman soil sample_217_MG | ecosystem: Environmental > Terrestrial > Soil > Agricultural...
CGACCATGTGATCGTGTTCGGCGAGCGGCATCTGCGTCATGTGCTGCGCTCATATGCGGAGTACTACAACGGCGCTCGAACGCATCTTTCGCTGGCGAAGGACCCTCCCTTTACCAGACCCGTCCAGCGGGTCGGGAGCATTCTACCGCAGTCGGTCCTCGGCGGACTCCACCATCACTATGTCCGGCTCTAATTTCCGATAAGGACAACGTTTCCTCGCCGGATAGCTAATCTCGGTGTTGATTGCCGAACATGCGCGGCGACCGGGGCCAATCATTTGCGGAGTTGAGTTCTTCGAGGGCGATTGTCCCGCCGCCAAGCGGCTCCGCGCACGCGACACATATGAGGGGGGCGCGCTTCACCCTCCCCACCCCAGCGCATGGTTGAAGACCAAGAACCCGGCCTTCGAGCGGCGAAAAAGCCATTGCCCCTTCTTGTCGTTGGTCGAAGTTGTTGAGGATCGGGCGCCTCGGTGATTGTGGTCGCAGATGTTTCAGCCGCGCAGTCCATGACAATTAAGGGCCCGCAGTATCAATCGTGCTGAAGCTGCGCGATACTACCAGCGAAACGGGAACTCGCCGCCGGCCCCAGAACCCGGCGCGAGGCTCGAAGATGCCTTCGCAAGGGGTATTGCATTTGGCACAGCAGCCGCCGGAGGTGAGGCTCCACGCGGTGATGTCGTACCAGTCGCGGCCGATCAGCTTTTCTCCGCAGCCGTGGCAATAAGTGCTCTGGCCATCTTCGTCGTGGACGTTGCCCGTGAAGACGTAATGCAGCCCTACCTCTCTGGCGATCGCGCGCGCCCGGCGCAGCGTCGCGGCAGGCGTCGCCGGCTTATCCAGCATTTTCCAATCGGGATGAAACGCCGTGAAATGCAGCGGAACATCCGGACCGAGCTTTTCCAGAACCCAGCGGCTCAATGCCTCCACTTCATCTGCTGAATCGTTTTCGCCCGGAATGAGCAGCGTCGTGATCTCGAACCAGACGTTTGTCTCCTCCTTGAGATAGATGAGCGTGTCGAGCACCGGCCCGAGCTTGGCCGAACACAGCTCTTTGTAAAAGCGCTCGGTGAAACCCTTCAGGTCGATGTTGGCGGCGTCCATGTGACGGAAGAACTCCGCGCGAGGTTCCTCGCAGATGTAGCCCGCGCTCACCGCGACCGTCCTGATGCCGCGCGCGCGGCAGGCCTGCGCGACATCCACCGCATATTCGAGGAAGATGACGGGATCGTTGTAGGTGAAAGCGACCGAACGACAGCCGCTCGCCACCGCGGCCTGCGCGATGGCTTCCGGGGAGGCGTAATCCTGCAGCCGGTCGAAGGCACGCGCTTTGGAAATGTCCCAGTTTTGGCAGAACTTGCAGGTGAGGTTGCAGCCCGCCGTGCCGAAGGACAGGACCGGCGTACCCGGCAGAAAATGATTGAGCGGCTTCTTCTCGATTGGATCGATGCAGAAGCCAGAGGAGCGCCCATATGTCGTGAGCACCATCGCGTCGCCCTGGCGGGCTCGCACGAAGCAGAGCCCGCGCTGGCCTTCATGCAGACGGCAGAATCGGGGACATAGGTCGCACTGGATGCGACGGTCCTCCAGCGTGTGCCAATAGCGGCCCGGCGCGCCGGCGAGCTTCGGCATCTGCATCTTCGCTCTCACTCTGCGAGCGCTGAACCCTATGTGGAGACCAATGGCAAACGATCAATGATGGCACAAATTCGTCCTCCTGCGGTGGCCGGATCGTTCTATCCCGCCGATCCAGGTCGGTTGCGCACCATGGTCTCCGGCTTTTTGGCCGAGACTTCCACGGGCACACACAATGCCAAGGCGGTGATCGCGCCACATGCGGGTTATATGTATTCCGGCGCCGTTGCCGGCCGGGCGTTCTCATACATTTCCGAACGGACGCACCCGATCGAGCGCGTGGTCCTGATCGGGCCTTCGCATTTCGTGCGCTTCCGCGGCATTGCCGTGCCGCAAGCCAGGGCATTCGAAACCCCACTGGGTCGTGTCCCGATTGACGGTCAGTCCCTGGCTTCAATCTCCGACCTGCCGTTCGTGCTACGATCCGATGCCGTGCACTGCCCGGACCATGCAATTGAGGTCGAGCTGCCTTTTCTGCAGATGCTTTTGCCGGGTTTTTTGCTTCTGCCGCTGCTCGTTGGTCAGGTCCGGCCGAAAGATGTGGCCGACGCTTTGCGGCTCGTCTGGGGAGGATCGGAAAGCATCATTGTGGTCAGTTCCGACCTGTCCCATTTCCACGGCTGCAACGCGGCGCGGCGGCTTGACGCCGCCACCGCTCAAAAGATCGAGAGCGGCGACTGGGCCGGCTTGGGACCGGACAATGCCTGCGGATATTTGTCCATAGCCGGTCTGATGATCGAGGCCGAACGCCGCGGCTTGAAGGCGCAGCGGCTCGCCCTCTGCAACTCGGGCGACACCGCCGGACCGCGTGACCAGGTCGTCGGCTACGGAGCCTGGGCGTTTTCAGAATCTGCCGCTAGTGTCGAGACGAGCGGATCACCGAGATGTTGAAGATGGCCCGCGATGAGCCTGGCTGGCAAATCAGTTGCGCCGAAAATCCGGGTTTTTCGCATCTTGCCACCATCCCCCGCCCGCCGAACGATGAACGCCCGACGTGGATTTTGGACGGTCCGGCCGGTGGCGGAAGTGCGATCGGGTCCATAGCTGGCCGTGCTCGCCAACCGGCGCCTCTTGTTATCGTGAGCCGTTTGCGGCCATGATAGGCTTCAGCGGTGGGCGTAGCATCGTCAAGCATACAGCGAGAATTCTGCTATCGCCGGTGATCGACAGAAGAACCGACTTCGATCACATTCGTGAGCGCCTGTTTGAGAGATCGCGCAGCGAGATCATCGGGTGAGCTAATTGCAAATCGACGCGGCAGGGCCGGGATCGTTCGCTAGGCACCTGCATCTTCAGCCATGCCCGCGTTCTGCCACTCACGTAATGCAACCGAAACGATACCCTCAAGATCCATCCAGCACGCATGACGAAAGATGGCAGCCCCGTCTCCGGTGATCGCCTCACTGACTTGGATGCCGTCGCGCCGAACCTTATTGCTCCGGGATAGCAGCCCTCAAATGGGCTGTCGAAGCCACCTATCGAGGAACCGGGAGCTAGCTTGCCGGTCTCGGCAAAATCCAACAGCGCCCGTAGCATCCGCGTGTCACGAAGTTCATGATCGGCCGGAATATCCGCCGCTGTGATTGACGAAAAGACAATGCACTTCTCACGGTCGCGGGACGCCAGAACATTGAGCCGTCTTTCGCCACCTTCTTTCGAGACAGGGCCGAAATTCAGGAACGCACGTTAATAGTCTATCAACCATGTGCGGACATCCTATCTTCTCGTGCGAAGAGCGTAGTCATGCAGCTTAATGTCGAGCAGAAGAAACTATTGCGGTGGATCGAGGCCAAACAACCGGTGATCGGCATTTTCCACGTAATGACCGATCTCAGGCCCATGATCGACAAGGGGCTCGTCGAGAGTCGCCCGGTAGTTGGTGCGAAGGGACGGCTAGTCATCACCGACGTAGGCAAAACGGCTTTAACGGTCCTGAATTAGCAGCCCGAAGTTGGCCGGTCGCAGTTCTCCGCAAGGGCACCTTCACAACTGACCTTGGGCTTCCCACGTTCGCGCTCTTTCGAGGTGAGGGGCTGCTGCATGATTTCGGCCGTTGCACGATCTGCCCTGAGTGCGGCATCCTTCCTTTCGGCTATGACGCTAGTGGGCACCGCCTCCCTTGCTATCGACGGGGGTTCGGTCGCGGGCCGAAACCGGCTTAGTCAAGCGACCGTGGGGGTTGGGACGCTTGTGGCTGGCTCGGATCGCGTCGGCTTGAGCCGGTGTTCAGGCGTGTTGATCTCTCGTGATCTGGTCCTCACGGCTGCTCATTGCGTTAAGGACATCCCACTTGCTGCGGCAGTCGTGCTTTACGAAGGTGCAAAGCCGGTCCGTCCAGCAATTCCCGTTCGGTCCGTCAGACGGTACACGGTCTCCACATCCGATCTGCCTGCTGAATACGCGGGACTTCTCGAACTGTCACTCGACACCGCCATCCTCCAACTTGCCTCACCTGTGCGCGATCATCAGCCAGTCCGCATCAGCCGAAGCTCGAAGCCGCCGCCTGGATTGCGCTCGCGGGCGCAGGCCTCTCCGAAGAGGGTGTCGGTGTATTGAAGACCGCGCACCTCGATCCTTTGCTCATGACCAGCACGGGCCTCGTAATTGCTGAAGCACGTGGGTCGCAGGTGTGTCGCGGAGACTCCGGCGGACCAGTTGTTGCCGATGGACCGAGCGGCCCGGTGCTCTGGGGAGTAGCGAGTGCCGTACTCACCTCACGGCCGCCGTGTGGAAAGATCCTCGTGATTGCGCCAGCAGCGCCGAACATTTGATTTTGATTTTACAATTCGCGACCTCAGTCAGGTCTCACAAAGAGGGCGAAACGCTTGAATTTCCTTCGGACCTTAATCGGTGATCTCACATATTATTGTAGCCATCCGATCGGTTGGGGGCTGATTCTGGTAACCGCTTACATGGGATTGCAGCAATGGGTGTTGTGGGCACCTATTGCTGCTGCATTGATGACGGCGATGATCATTATGGATGAGGTGCTGACCCGGCTTTCTTTCGACAACCTGTTTGGATCATCGCACTTCTATCAAGTGCTGCTAATCACGATAATTATCGGCTACATTGGTTACGCTATTGGCCGATTGATTGATCGCGTACGATAGAACTCGAACCATCATTTCTCGCCCAGCCAGGCCCACTTGTTGGAGTACCGGGCATTTGAACTGGTCGGTATTGGGCAGGTCGTTACCGGCGGCACCACAGTTCAAGCAGCCGCCCATTCTTAGCCCGCGCCCGTTCGGATCGCGCAGCCACCTCCCTCACGGCGCCGCAGCGGGGCGTTCGGCCCCTTTGCCGGCAATTCCATCAGCGTTGGCTCGGCCTTTCGCCTTAATTCGTCCCGGTTGTTTCGATGTGTGCGCGAGTCCTAGGGAGGTATCGAGGAGTTTTGAACATGCGTGCGGTTATCTGTGCCGTCACTGCGACGATTATGCTTGGTTTGGGAATGGCGTTTTTGCTTCAGGCGACCCAGGCATCATCTGAGTCACTTGAGGCGACCCTAGAAGAGACCCGGTCACCGTTTTGAATTGCTTGATGCGACCCTGGAAAGACACGAAGCCGTTGCCGCTGCGCCGGATGATGCGGTAGTGACAACGCCGATCGCTTTTCGTCAGATCCGAAGCGTGTCGATCATCGAGCCCCCCGAAGCGCCACCCAGAGACCCTGCGGCAGCACCTGCCGAGACCTCTCAGACGCACTACCAGGGGGTCGGTGCTTCGCCCCGTGCCGTGGACGAGGACGACACGGCGGCCGCGCCGGAGGCCAAGGCGCCTGAAGCTACTCAGGGGCGGACCAGCCCTCAGCAGCCCAGGGAGGAGGACGTCTCTTCCAGCGACCGTACCTCCAGAAAGGCTTCTCACAGACGGAAGCATTCATCGGCCGGCGTGAAGCAGTCCCGACAAGCCAGCCGAAGGGCCCAGGGTATTACCACGCAAGTGCCTTCTCCAGCGCCACCGGCTTTGGCTTACACTGGGAGCAACGAATATCAAACCACGTTCCAGTCGGTGGGCGAGCTATTCAGTGGAGCGCGATAGGCCCGGACGCTCGGACAGGCGCACCGTGTGGCCATACGGCGCGAGCTATGCGCTTGGCGCGGGTCATACTATCAGATCATCCGATTTAGACCAGGACGGTCAACCATGCTCGCCCGTGCGTATCTCCGCGCCTCCACCAGCGAACAGGACGCGACACGCGCTCGAAATCAAGTCGAGGCCTTCGCCGCGGAGCGCGTTCTGCGCATCGCCGGGTTCTACGTCGAAAACGTTTCTGGCGCCTCTCTGGCGAGGCCAGAGCTGTTCCGGCTGCTCGCCGACTCCGGCCCATGCGATGTCTTGCTTGTCGAGCAGGTCGACCGGCTGAGCCGGCTATCGGAAGCCGACTGGAAGCGGCTGCGAAGCGAACTCGACGTTCGCCAAATCCGAGTCGTCGCGCTCGACCTGCCGACATCTTGGATGATGGCCGCAATCCGATGAGTTCACGGCCCGCATGTTCGGCGCCGTCAATGCTATGATGCTCGACGTGCTCGCTGCCGTCGCCAGAAAGGACTATGAGGACAGGCGCCGGCGTGTCGCGCAGGGGCAAGCCAAGGCGAAAGCCGAGGGCCGCTACCGAGGTCGGCCAGAGGATACCGCGCAGAACGCGCGCATCGCCCGCATGCTCAATGCTGGCCTGTCATGGTCACAGATACAGGACACTTCGCATTGCAGCCGCGGCACGGCGCCAAGAGTCGCCTCGCGTCCATCCTCATCACTGTTCGTTAGAGTTCCCGTCCTCGCCTTAAGCGTAGCCGGAGGTGTCAACCCGTATGGGACGAGCCTCCGGGGGTCAAAGTCGGGTTCCATGGATTGCGCGTGATAGTCGCGCTCAAGTGCACGTCATCATAACGGCGGGGGCAGACGCGACCAGGGTGGCCAAGGAAGCGACCGCAATTATTCCTATTCCCACAAAGAAGCAAAAATTCGGACATTGGGAAAACATCAAGTTAGTGCGTACAGCACTCAAGGGATCTCAAATACCGTGACCTTGTCCGAGATGCCGCGCAAAGCATGCTGTTGAGAACTTGCTTGAATGTGGCTCGAATCCAATAGCTGCGATGTTCCGATATCGCCGACCACTTGCCCAGTCGCGAAGATCGAGCGCGCGGTAGCGAGCCCTTGTACACGCGCGGCGATGTTGACGGTCTGCCCAAAATAATCCTGACGCTCGTTGAGCACGACGGCTAGACACGGGCCCTCATGAATGCCGATTTTGAGAATGAGATCATCTCGCAGGCCATTAATCGCTTCACGCATGTGCAAAGCTGCCTTCACCGCACGTTCTGGGGACGAAAACGTAGCCATAACTGCGTCTCCTATCGTCTTTACGACGGCGCCGCCCTGCTGCGCGACAATATCAGTAAGTAACTGGAAATGCGCACGTACGATATCGAACGCGGCGAGATCACCTACTCGGTCGTATAGCTCGGTAGACCCCCTCAGGTCTGTGAATAGGAAAGTCAAACTCGTGATTTTCAGCCGTTGATCCACGTCCATCGTGTCGGCGCGATAAATGTCGCGGAAGATCTGATTTGTTAGAAGGCGCTTGGCGGTAAGAAAAGGTCGCCTGCGTCCGAGGAGATCGTGCAGCTCCTGTCCGGCGATCCAGACGCTCGGCAATGTTCGCACGCGCGTGCGGTTCTCAAGCATCAGACGCAATGGCCCTGGCCGCATATGTGTCGTTCCGGTTGGGGCGTGCTCCTTATGCAGAACGAAAGAAAGATTCTGGCGCTCGCGTGTCGGTTCGCCCTTCACATCGATGAACTGCGCCATGTGAACAACGGGATCGAAGACTATCAGGAATTCGGCCGGCAATTGCAGGGATAGGATCGCCCTGTCGCCCGGCATTAATTCCAAGCTGTCGAGGACGACGCGCTCGACAATCTCTTCGAACTCAACATCGGCTGGCAAATTGACGCCGGAACCCCAAAAGACTTGGCGGTAATAGTCCCAGATTGGCAGCGAATGAGGATCATGCGCCGCGATCTTCCGAACGCGTGGACTGACGGTGAAGGTGGCCTCCACCATCTCATCAAGCGTCGGCTCGTATCCGGCGGCGCAAAGCGAGCAACTATATTCTGGCCGATCCACCGTCTTCAACGATGTTCCGGATTCGAGCACCCCGCCGCAGCCAGGACAAAGCACGTTCCATTGTAACTCGAATATGCCAAGCCGGGCCCCATGGAGGAAAGCGCCGATGACGTGTTCCTCGTCAAGATTATGCAAAGCGGCGAAATCGAGCGCGTTGATGCGGCAGAGCGCGCACTCGCGTCCCTCCTGGATTAGCGCCTCGATCGAGCGCACAGCGTCTGGAGTGGCGGATTGACGCCACACCGCGAACAGGGCGTCGATGTCATTCGAAAGCTGCACGGGCTGACGGTAGCATCTAGCTCTGCCAGGAGCCATCCCTGCGCTCCCGCCCTGAGTAGGGCTTTGCCGGACTTGATGGTCTGCCAAAGCCGACAGGTCCGTAGCCGGCCGGTGCCGTCGAGGTATGCTCGAACCCGACGAACTCCCCGCGAGCAGCTCGGGACGCGCTTGCTGCCGTGCGCGGGCTCGGCGCGAGAATGTACGTTCGCGCGCTCTGGCGGCCCTGAGCTTTCCTGCGACCGCTTCGGTGAAAGGCACCTGCGCTTCGTTCTTGGTCCCACGGGGCATGCACACATTTTAACCATTCCCTCCACTGAGGGATGCTGTTCGACCGAGAAGGTTCTGGAGCCCGGAATGACTTGGTCACGAGGGCCTTTCGTCTGCCGGTACGTCCGCAATGAATTGACTTGCGAACGAGAACGACACGGTTTCCGCATCGGGAGGAAAGTCGTGGTGGCGTACTGAAGAAGCCGCGGCGCCACTCAATCGGCGACGCCCTGGCTCTTGGTTTTTTTGCTCGTGATCCCTCAAACGGTAAGGCAGGCACGGCGGCGGCGGAGCATGGCCATGCCAGTCGCCGCGTTTGTTTGCCGGAAGCATTGCTGCGCCTCATCGGCTCTCTGACGTGCCTCCTACTCCTACCCAGATCGCAGGCCACGCGACGAACCAGCGAACGAATGAGCCGGAACTTGAAAGCCTAAGATTTCACCTAAGCTGGCGACCGGCACTGACCTTACGTTGCCGCTGAGCCTAGTCCGGCGATGTAACTCAAGGTCCTGGCGTGAAGGTGCACGAGGCGCCGCCACCTGTATTTTGACCAATCTCGTTTGGATCAATCGTGCACGTGAGTGCGGTAAGCGTTTCGAAGACCGAACCTGCTGCACCATCGGATGGCACTCCCGCCTCGATGAGAGTCGCAAAGATCTCATGCGAAGGGCGGCCCGTGAGATTCACGTTATGACTGCCGAATGTCAGAGCGCATGAGCGCTGACTGATGGCCACGTTGCTCTGACGGCACACGATTTTATTGGCTTTGACTATGATCTTCTGTCCGGCCGGATAGGAAGGGTGATGCCCCGCGAACAATTTGCTTAGCACAAGGCGTTTTGCCGCGCTGAGACCCGTCTCATGCGGTGCGACCACGCCTGCTAGCGCCAAGGCACCGGGGCCCGAGATGTTCGCGGCCGACGCGGCCTGAGCTAGCAAGACAGCCGGCATGATCAAGAAAGCTGATTTCAGCATGACGGCGCTCCCTAATGCATCTCAGGGCCGTGCCCCTTCTGGGCTGCACCTCGCGGGATGCTGAGGCTATTTCAATGTCGCACGTTTCCGGCGCTTTGTCTGCTCCCCGCGGCAACCGCTCTGCCGTAGCCGCCGCTTGTGATGACGCGAGCGAGCCTTGGACACACAGGCCAAGGGCTTGTCGCCTCGCCGATGACACAGATTATCTATCTTGCGGCGGTTGTTTCAGCGCTCGCGCGCGTCGGTGCTGCGCTAGACGGCAGCGCATTCATGGGATTGCTGATGCTTTCCGGCGCAGCTTGGGTCATGGCTTTCTTGGGCTTTGCAGCCGTGTACGGGCCCCTTCTCTTGAGCCCGAGACGAACTGTATCCGCGCAGCGCGTATGAAGTCCTTACCCCCTGCTATTAGGCCTTGCTGACGCGTCCGCGTGAGATGATGATGGTGGAATGTTGCCGCAACACATCGCAAACGGCGTGTAGGGTTGTGGGCGGGCTGAGTTGATGCGATCCTAACTTTGCATCAGAATGAACGTTGGGTGATTGTTTCGCAGAGGGGGCGTAGTCGTGCAACGCTACACTTCGGAGCAAATCCGGTGAATCAGTGGAGGCCGCGAGCCGCTACCATTATTTTGTTGGGTAGCGTGACCGGTGTGGGCGCGGCGGAGCGTGCGCCTGACACAATGGCCGAACGTGTACGTGCTTGCGCGCCGTGCCACGGGACGCAGGGGAAGGCACGAAAGACCCGTACTTCCCCCGATTGGCAGGCAAGCCGGCGCGGTATCTCTACAATCAGCTGCTGGCATTTCGAAATGGCCGGCGTCGATATCCTCCGATGAATTACCTTCTGGAGTATTTGCCCGAAAACTATCTGCAGCGCATTGCGGATTACTTTGCCGAACTCAGACCGCCCTTTCCTGCACCTGCTGTTACCGATGTCAGCCACGCAGTGATCGCGCGCGGTGAGCAACTCGTGAAGCAGGGCGACTACCCGGGGAGTATCCCGGCGTGCTCAAGCTGTCACGGGCCCACGCTCACCGGGATGGAGCCTGGCATTCCTGGACTACTCGGTCTTCGAGCTAGCTACATCAGCGCTCAACTCGGTGCTTGGCGCTACGGGACGCGAACTGCGGCCGCGCCGGATTGCATGCAAATTGTCGCCGGTCACCTGACCGAGGACGATGTCAAATCTGTTGCGGCTTATCTGGCCTCGCAACCGGCGCCATCCAATCTGTCTCCGTCGCCGAAGGGGAGCTTTGTTTTGCCTTTCGCCTGTGGCAGTGAGCCCGAATGAGGAGGCGGTCGGTGGCGGATTTGCAACTCGTCAAGGTTATCCTGCCGTTGGTATGCATGACGGCTTTGGCTGTTCTTCTGCCTCGGAGTCTCGCGGCCCAAGACCAACGCGATCGCGCCACTGTTTCGAAGGGTGAATATCTTGCACGTGCCGGCGATTGCGTCGCCTGTCACACCGCGCCGGAAGGAAGGCTGTTCGCCGGGGGGCGTGCCATGCCAACCCCTTTCGGCACGCTGTACACGTCAAACATCACGTCCGATGACGAGACCGGCATCGGCAAATGGACCGCCGACCAGTTTTACATGACAATGCATGTCGGGCGTTTTCCGGACGGCGGGTTGCTTTATCCCGCAATGCCATTCGGCTCTTATACGAAGGTCACGCGCGAGGATAGCGACGCGATTTTCGCTTACCTGAAAACGATACCGGCCGTCCGCCAGGCAAATAGGCCGCACGATTTAAGATTCCCATACAACAACAGGTCCCTGATTTTGGGTTGGCGTACGCTTTTCTTCAAAGAAGGCGAGTTCAAAGCCGATCCCAAGCAATCCGAACAATGGAACCGCGGCGCCTATTTGGTCGAGGGACTGGGTCATTGCGGCATGTGCCATACCGCGATCAATGCGCTGGGCGGAAGCTCGGAATCGCAAGCCTTTCAAGGCGGGTTGATTCCGATGCAGAACTGGTACGCCCCATCCTTGACCTCGAACAGAGAAGCAGGACTGGGTGACTGGAGCATTGAAGAAATTTCCGACCTGCTTCGCACGGGAATTTCGAGCAAGGGCGCCGTTTACGGCCCGATGGCCGAGGTCGTCTACAACAGCCTGCAATACCTCACGGGCGAAGATACACGCGCCATGGCGATTTACTTGAAGAGCCTTTCACAGACTTCGCCGCAACCCGCCGCGTCAGGTGTGCCGACAGCCGAAAGCCGGCTTCTGCTCACGCTGGGAAAGACCGTCTATGATGCACAATGCGCGAGCTGCCATGGAGCCCAGGGAGAAGGTAAGCTGCCGGAGTATCCACCGCTCGCCGGAAACCAGTCCATTCAGATGGCTTCCGCGGTCAATCCGATCCGCATGGTGCTCAATGGCGGTTTCCCGCCCGGCACTGCCGGCAATCCTATGCCCTACGGCATGCCGCCCTTTGCTCAATTGCTCTCGGATGAGGAGGTCGCCGCGGTGGTTACCTACATCCGGACCGCTTGGGGAAATCGTGGGGTTGCGATCACGGCGCGGGAAGCGAACATGCTACGTTCAGCGACACTGGATTGAGGTACCATGATAAACTCAGCTCATCCTTCGTTGCCGTCGTCCGAAGCCGATGATCCGGAACGCGTACATGCCGTTGTAAATGCGGGCCCACGAGGTGCAATCGTACTTGCAGGGCTCGCAACGTTCATAGTCGTTGCGATCTGGGTTGCCTTCTATTTGCTTGTCTTCATTCCGCGCGGCGCGACACAATAGGCTGTTCGCATGGCTTCCCAGGATGCTTCTTCACCCACGGCGGAGGCGGATATTGCAGAGCGCGTCGAGCGGCGCTGGGCCATACTGTCGGTTGGGATAATCGTGCTTCTCGCACTGCTCGCGGCTTTTGCTGGCATTCATCAGGCCACCATGCCGCAGGGCCGGGTTGAGACCGCCAATCCCGCAAAGCTCCATCTCGACGGCGAATTCGTTGAAAGTAATCTCGGAAGCGCTCTCGAGCCGGACGGTTCGGTGATTGTGCGGGCAATCGGGCAGCAATATTCTTTCACGCCACAATGCATGGTTGTTCCCGTTAGCACGCAAGTGACTTTTCGCGCGACGAGTCCGGACGTAATTCACGGATTTCTTATCCAAGGCACCAACATCAACACGATGCTTGTGCCGGGCTATGTATCAGCGCTGCCGGCGCGCTTCGACAAAATCGGCGAGCACTTGATGCCCTGCCAGGAATTCTGCGGCGTCGGTCATGAAGGCATGTGGGCGAAAGTCAAAGTAATCGACAAGGCCGAGTTCCTCAAACTCGGCGGCGATCGGCGGAGAGTCACCTGTGTTGACTAGCAAGCGCCTCATCTTGGTGCACTTCTGGCTGGCCTTCAGCCTGTTCGGCGTCGCGCTGCTGCTTGGGGCTTGGCAGATGTTCATCCGCAGCCCGCTCCATACCTGGATCACCAATCCCGAATGGTACTACCGGTCGCTTACCGCGCACGGCACCGTCATGGCGTACGTGCTTCCGACGCTCGTTGCGATGGGCTTTGGTTACGCGATCAGCGAGTCGGCGCTCGAGCAGCCGCTGATCGGGCGCAAATGGGCATGGCTCGGCTTTTGGCTCGTGGCTGTGGGAGCCGTAACCGCGATGGTGCCGGTCGCGTTGGGTCTGGCTTCGGTTCTGTATACATTCTATCCGCCGCTCATCGGCAACGTTTTTTATTACGTCGGCATCGTCCTCGCCGTTGTCGGCTCGTGGATTTGGGTCGCGCTGATGTCGATCAATTTGCGCGCCTGGAAGCGAACCAATCCGGAGAAAGCTATACCGCTCCCGATGTTCGCCAATGTCGCCGGCTCCTATCTTTGGGCATGGACCTCGATCGGCGCGGCGCTCGAATTGCTGCTGCAGATCATTCCCGTTGCCCTCGGCCTAAGGTCCACCATCGATGCCGGCCTCGCCCGCGTGTTCTTTTCATGGACACTGCACGCAATCGTCTATTTCTGGCTGATCCCAACCTACATTGCCTATTATACGATCGTGCCGCGCGCGATCGGCGGTAAACTCTACAGCGACACGATGGCACGAATCTCCTTCATTTTGTTCCTGGTCATCGCCATGCCGATCGGCATGCATCACACCTTCGCCGATCCGCAGGTCGGAGCCGGATTCAAGTTCATCCATTCGGCTTTCACCGCGCTCGTCGCGTTGCCCACACTTTTGACCGTGTTCACGATCTGCGCGTCGGTCGAGATCGCCGCCCGACTGCGCGGAGGCCGTGGTCCGTTTGGCTGGGCGAGGGCATTGCCCTGGAATAACCCGATCATGTTGGCGGTTGCTTTCTCGTTTATCATGTTGGGGTTCGGCGGCGCCGGCGGGCTCATCAATATGAGCTATCAGCTGGATACGACGATCCACAATACGCAATGGATCACCGGCCACTTCCACCTGATCTTCGGCGGGGCGATCGTGATCATGTATTTCGCGATTGCGTATGATTTGTGGCCGCATCTCACCGGCCGCGCGTTAACGAACTTCCGGATGATGCGGGCGCAGCTGTGGCTGTGGTTCATCGGAATGATCGTCACCACCTTTCCCTGGCACTGGGTCGGCATTTTGGGAATGCCGCGCCGGATGGCCTATTTCGATTTCACCAGTCCGGCGCTGCAGCCGCAGGCATTCTCGGTGACGATCTCGACGTTCGGAAGTCTCCTTCTGGTGCTCTCGGGCGTCCTTTTCCTGCTCGTACTCGTCCAAGGTCAATTTGCCCCTCGTATCGAAGCAGGCACGTACCGCTTCAGCACCGATATTCATCCGCCGATACGCATTCCCGCGCCTCTGAACGGATATGCGCTTTGGGTCGCCTTGATGATCGGTCTGACGGTGACCAATTACGGCTTTCCGATCGCGCAACTGGCGCTTCGCTCGGATACGTCGGTTCCCGCCGTTTACGTCGGAGCTCAATAATGAGCAACGAACCTCTGTTCTCGACCAAGAACGAATGGTTTGTCCGCAGCGTCGCTGTCACTGCGGCCGTTTTCATTGTGACAGCGCTTGGCGGATTCGTGCTGCTGCCATACCTACAGCCCGATTTGCGCCTTGGCGGTCTTTGGGACGCAATTTGCAGCGCCGCCGGAGTCGTCCGTCAGTCCGCTGCTACGGCATCGGTAAAACCCGATTTCAAGACGTCCATGGTGATTATGACCTCGGACATGCTGCGGCGACCCGGTTCCGAATCGGTTGGCCACGGTGCGACCTTGGCTCAGCAGTGCGCGATCTGTCATGGTCCGACCGGCGTGAGCCGGGCCGATTCTCCCAACCTTGCCGGTCAGTATGCGAGCACCGTCTATAAGCAGCTGCACGATTTCAAATCAGGCGCGCGCGTCAACGCGATCATGACCCCCTTTGCGCTTCCCTTGTCCGATCAGGATATGGTCGATCTTGCGGGCTATTACGCCTATCTGCCGCGGCTGCCGCCATTTCACTCGGAGCAGCAACTTCCCGCGCCACGCATCGTGATCAACGGTGCGCCCTTGCGCGGCATTGCGCCCTGCGGTTCATGCCATGGCGCGCTCGACAACAAGGTCGGAAGTCCTTGGCTGGAAGGCCAGTCGGCGGCTTATCTCACGGCGCAATTGCAGGCTTTTGCGTCTGGCGCGCGACGCAACGATATTAGTCAGCAGATGCGTAACATCGCCCGCAAAATGACGTTTGAGGAAATGAATCAAGCCGCGCATTACTACGCTTCCCAGCCTTCTGAGGTCGTCCATGCCACCGCGCGCTAAGCAGCGATGAATGGCGCAGACTCGCCGATCAGAGACTGCTGTTCCTTGGCGCCGGAGAAGCGGCAGCCGGCATTGCCGATCTTCTGGTATCTCCGCCATTAAAGCACAAGGCCTCTGCGAGAGATGCGCGGCGGCGGAACTGCCCGTTGATTCGCGTGGCTTAGTCGTTAAAAAGCGGCGCGAACTTCAGAGCACAAGTTGTATGCGGCATGAGCATGAGCCATTCAAATAATTTCCTGACGGCTATGCGCGTTGAAGCCGACTAACATGTCGGAGTGGCGGCGGTCGGCGACACATTCACGCCGGAAGTGCTGCAGGCAATGGCTGCCGCGCCCGCTTGTGGCCCAAAAGGCTGAGCAGCTTTTGCGCTCCCCGATGGCCATCAGGCCACCGAGAAGGTGAGGTCGTCTGGAGGGGAGATTACCGCGCGCTGAAGTCCTATCCGAAGGTGCACGCCATGTGTTGGTCTACTGACGAATCAGGGGCAAATCGGTCCATTCACTCTGAACAACCGTTTTAATGATCGCGTAGATGAGTTACTGCAGAGCGTTGAGAAGCAACAAAGACGAATCGACTATCTAGCTGATACCCTCTCCAAGATCGACGGTACCCGTATTTCGGTCGAATGGTCCGGCTCTCCGGGAATTGGTGGGAATGGTGCCCGACAGAATTCCACGGTTCCGTGCTCCCACGAAGGCAAAAGCGGCCTTGCACCTGGGGGCGGCGCAATCACGCTTGATGGAAGACAGACGCTATACATCACCGAACACATGCCGGACCAGAACGGTCATGCTTGGACTACGCAAGTAGCAAATCAGGCAGATCCGGGGGGTGGACATGTACGCTTTTTCGCAATTTGTGCGTACAAGTGAGGCAGGCTAATCATTGCTTGCGCACAGGTCACAGCGCCCAGGATATGGACCTGTTTCCTTCCGAACTCAATCCAGTCACGGCTGGGCGCGGAGCTATGTAGCATCTGGCGAAGGGTTCCAGCTGCCGCGAACGCTTACCGTTCAAGCACCCGTACTACCCTGCACCCCACAGGCTCGACCACTACGATTTTGTTGCTTGGCGAGACGAAGTAGGAGTAGCGCCGCAAGGTTGGGATCTGCGCGTCGACGAAGGGTTCAAGTTCCACGTCGGCCGGGATAACGCTGAAAGGTCGAACGACTGACACCTTTTCGCTTACCACAGGCGCGGGTGAGGTCACGACGGGCAGCGGGGCACCCGGTAAGGGTGCCGGTGACACCGTGGTCGCGGCGCCGCCTGTGATCTCGACCGTCGTATTCCCCATTCTCTCGCGCTCTACTAGCGAGAAGAGACTCGTTGATGCCCTCCGCAAGCTCGGCTTCACGCGTCGACGGGGGTGGATTGAAGGTGCAGGCTTCCGGGCTCTTTGGTTCCGCTGATGAGTAACTGCGCCAATCACGTTGCGATCGGCCCGGTCAGCCCGGACACGTCGGACATGCCGGTGCTTCAGCCGGTTAAATCCGTATGCCAGATCGGCTCGCATGATCTTCCCCGAGCCGATGTTCTTGAGTGATAGCCTTAACTGAGAATAAAACTCCGGCGAGCTTGTTAGCTCGCCGGGGCATTGTCACCGGTTTCGGCTTGGAGGGCAGAAGCTCCGGCTAACAAACCTGCATCATTCAGTACCGTGCGACAACCGGTGCTGCG
>Ga0164304_10000152_pt1 | contig 16622 bp, 17 predicted proteins | sample Whisoiple_217_MG_FD_110216 | JGI IMG/M metagenome (GOLD analysis project Ga0164304, IMG submission 110216) | Soil microbial communities amended with pyrogenic organic matter from upstate New York, USA - Whitman soil sample_217_MG | ecosystem: Environmental > Terrestrial > Soil > Agricultural...
AAGCCGCCAAAGACCACGCTGTGCGGCGCCCCGATACGGTTGCAGGCGTGCATCGCAATCACGAGTTCCGGAATCATCCCCATATAGAGGCAGACTCGATCACCTTTTTTCACCCCGAGCTTTTTGAGCACGTTGGCAAACTTATTCACTTCGCGCCAAACGTCACGGTAAGTGAGCACGCGCTCATCGCCGGGCTCCCCTTCCCAGATGAGCGCCGCCTTGTTCTTGCGGACGCCCTGGACATGACGATCGAGGCAATTATAAGAGGCGTTGATTTTCCCGCCGATGAACCATTTTGCCCAGGGCGTGTTCCACTCCAAAACTTTTTTCCATGGCTTGAACCAGTGCAGCTCTTTGGCGGCCTTCGCCCAAAAGGCCTGTGGATCCTTGCGCGCTTTGTTGTAAATGCTCGTGCCATTGACGTTCGCCGATTTCTTCAACTCTTTGGGCGGCGGAAAATTTCTCTTTTCGTCCAGTAGAACCTCGATCGCCTTATCTGCCATGGTGCAGCCTCCTCAACGAACTATTCAGTGCATCGTAAAAACGCTTCGAATTCTATTGAAGCATGCTCGCCTTCGCAAGAGCCAACGGCCACCGTCCGGTAGGTTTGCGTTTGGGCTTTTGCGTCGCGTCCAACTGGCGATTATCTCCAACACCGGAGGTCCAACTGCTCCCGGCCTCGATGATGAATTGACGCGACGATCTGCTTCGCGATAGTGAAAAGAAATCAACACTGAGGAGTACTCATGAGCAAAGTCGCTGTTGTCACCGGAGGAGCGGGTGGCATTGGTCAGGCTGTCGCCGAGCGTTTCGCTCAGCACGGATGTTGCATCATGCTATTGGATGTAAACGCGCAATCCGGGAATCAGGTTGCCGCCGCGTTACTCCGGCGCGGCGCCGAGACGGCTTTTTCCCCCATCGACCTCACCCAAGAGTCAGAGGTGCAAGCGATCTTCGAACGAATCGTCGCAGCTTATCGCCGCATCGACGTTCTCGTCAACGTCGCTGGCGGAAGCTTGCATCGCCATCTGTTGGCCAATTTTCCGCTTTCTCAATGGCGTGCTGTGATCGACGCCAATCTCACCTCGACATTTCTGTGCTGCCGCGCAGCAATTGCGTCGATGGCCGCACAAAAAAGTGGCGCTATCGTCAACATCTCATCTGACATCGCATTCAGCGGCGACGCCAGTCGCTCGGCCTACGCGGCCGCAAAAGCAGGTATTCTCGGGCTAACCAAATCGCTAGCCCTAGAGCTGGCGACCAGCGGCATTCGCGTCAATGCCGTCGCGCCCGGCCGAATCGCCACGGCGCGCGTCAGGGCGAATTATAACGATGCGGAATGGCAAGCTGCAGCCAAGAGAATTCCGCTCGGTCATGCGGGAGAACCGCAAGACGTCGCAGAAGTTGTCGCCTTTCTCGCAAGCGATGCGGCCAAGCACATGACGGGGCAAACCATTCATGTGAATGGCGGGAGAATAATGACTTGATAATTTTTTGAGCCTAACGGTGAGTCATGGAAACAAAAAAGCCGGAGATTGCTTCATCTCCGGCTTTGCCTCGCCTCTCTCCGGATGGATTGAGGTGAGGGCACATGTTTCGCTTCCAGTCTCCTCTCGCAACGGAACAGGGCAGATTGACTTTTTGCGTGGTCGATCTAATTTTTGTACCGCATCGAGAACCGCGAGAGAATAGACTAGCATAAAGTTATCTTGCCGCCTTGCGCGCGGCGATGACTTGAAGCATTTCCTCGTCGCTCGTGTATTTGAAGTCCCAGGTCTTTCGCGCGCGCGCCTCCTCCTGCTCAGCGCCCTCGAGGAGCTCAACATCTTCTTTGGTGACGATCGCGGTGGCTTTCTTGTTGAGCAAATCGATCAGCGCTTCGATCTTCGCTTCCATCTCACCGCTTGAAAGACCGTTTTTGTTCGCGAGATAAGCATTAACCACTTTCATGCCGCGCTCCGCATCCTGCTTGGCCACACCGACCAGGCCGACGCTGGCATTGCGCGACCAACCCGCGACAAAAATACCGTCGAGGACTTCCTTGGTTTCCGGATCGTAGGGCTGGTATGCCGCTGGATTGGGATCGCCGGGAAGCTTTTCTGGGTTAGTCAGGAAGGCGCCCCGCAAAAACGGCAACCCGATCGATGCATCGACTTGATCACCGATAGCGTAGATGACGCAATCGACCTCGATGCGGCGTGTTTTCCCGGTCCCCTTCGCCACGGTCTTGCCGTCCTGAAGCACCATGATGTTTTCCTCAGCTTCGAGAGCAGCGACCCGCCCCTGATCGTTGGAGATGACCTTGGTCGGCGAGCAGAGATAGCGGAATGTCAACCGGCGCCCTTCGGCCGGCTCGGTGTCTTTGACGAACTTGCGCGTAATCTCCTCGAGGTTCTGACCGACCGCGATAAGCTGGGGCGTGATCCGTTCAATTTCTTGCTTCATGTCTCGGTTATCGAGATATGGCTCGATCACTTCGAACTCGCTGTCGTCGTACGCCTTTTCAATCGGACCGCGCCGCGCCACCACGATCACTTGATCGATTTTCTTATGGTTGAGGAGCCAATTGGCAACATCCACCATCACGTTGCCCATGCCAATGATGGCTACCCGCCGCCCAATTTCGAAGGTCTGCTGACTGAAGGGTGGGAGAAAATTGTAATGATAAACGACGTCTTTCGCGTGATAAACGCCAATCGTATCTTCGCCTTCGATTCCCAGTTTTTTCGTGCCTTGGGCTCCGGCGGTCACGACGATCGCGCTGAAGCCAACATTCTTCAGATCTTCCAAGCTAATCGCTTTGTCTCTTCCGACGCTGGCATGACCCAGGTAGAAAACTTTGGGATCGGCGAGGATGCGTTTGAATTGCTTTCGCAAACCGGTTTTCATCTTTTCTTTATCGACGAAGATACCGTACTCCGCCAAGCCGCCGGGCTTGATGTCACGGTTGAGCAATACGACCCGATGTCCGGCTTCCGCGAGCTTCCGAGTGCCGTAAAGCCCTGCTGGTCCAGCGCCCACGACAGCGACTAAATGTTGCTGCGACATATTGCTACCTCAGGTCTTGGCTGGGAGAGATGATGAAACCGATTGTGGGCGGAAATGTTGGAACTTATTGGAGCTCTCGTTTGCCTTCGTATTCCAATTCTGTTCCGCGAGAATCTTTGTGGGTGAAGGAAACGAGCTCCCAACTGCCGTCTTCCAACGGACCTTTCAAAATATAGGAGTTTTCATCGCTTCCGAGCACACGAAAATAACACGCCTGCTCGCCATGCCACCGGTCCACACAGGCCTCGACTTGGATAATTCGGGTTCCCAACGTAAAGCGTGTGGGACTTTCTTGGCCCTTTGCATCGGGCTGCGATTCTACCTTGACCTTCATGACGACACGGTTTGCCAAAACATGCGAACAACGTAATATAACCTAGTCATTTTCCGATTTCAAAGGTGTTTTATGAACGGTGTGAGCGAGCTCAAACGCGACGTGATCAGCGCCTGTCGAATCCTGTGTGAACAGAAATTAGTCGAAGGATTCGGCCACGTCAGTGCACGTCTGCCGGATAGCGAGTCTTTTCTTCTGACGCCGAGAATAAGTCTTGCGCTCGTCGAGGAAGCCGATCTCCTCACTCTGAATCTCGATGGCAAGGTAGTCGAAGGCCACAATCCCGTGCCGTTCGAAGCCTGGCTGCACACGGCTATCATGAAATCAAAGCCCACTGTCAACGCCGTCATGCGCATTCACGCTCGCGTTGCGAATATGTTTTCGGTCACGGAACGCAAACTCGAACCCGTACATAACCATGGGAGCTTTTTCGCCGGCGGCGTACCGGTATTCAAGACGCCTGATCTGATCTCTACCGCCGAGCTGGGTGCGCAAATGACGCACGAGTTGGGCGACCATCCGGCGATCCTTCTCCGCGGTAATGGCCAGGTCACCGTCGGCAGAACCATTCCCGAGGCGGTAATGATGGCGATCTATCTAGAGGAAGCCGCCATGATGCTTCATGGCGCGCTACAGATTGGCATACCGATCCCGCTGAGTGCGAGCGAATCCAACCAACGCCGAATCGAGGCTTTGCCGCCCGTAGATCTAGAACGAGCCTGGAACTTCTTCAAAAGGCGCGCCGGGAGAAGCTAAACCTGCAGGCGCAGTTCTTCGCTTAGGGTCAAAAAAAGACGCGGCACCCATACTGAGCGCCGCGTCTTTGCCGATGTAAGTTTTGCTGCTTACTTGCCGGACAGTTCGAAGTTCACCTTGGCATCGTCTTTCGGCTTGACGGTGACTTTCTGGCTCGTTTTCCCGAGCTTTTCCTGCCAAACTTCAACGTTGTAGGTTCCCGCGGGAACGTCAGTCAGCTTGAAACTCCCGGAGTTATCGGTTACCGCGAAGTATGGGTTCTCCGTTGCGATCAGCCATCCGTGCATCCAGCCGTGCACATCGCATTTGACCTCGATCGCCTCGGGCTTGTCAATTTTTACATCCAACGTCTTTTTGAACTTCGGCTGCGCCTGATTGAATGGGCTATTCACTTTACTATAGGAGTGGATGTTGTGGAGAATCCCGTCGGGATTCAAAATCTCCACTGTAGAACCGGCGGGGAACGCTAGTACGTGTGGATGATACTCACATCCCTTTTGATCCAATGTCACTTTCTTGGTTTCGATTTTCTTGCCCTTTTGAATGTCGGTAATTGTGATCACTGCATTAGCAATATTGCCGTTGTTCACCACCAACGACGGATCCGTTTTCGGTGACTTGTCGCAGACCTCTTTATCTTTACTAATATCGAGTTTTTTCGGCGCCGGCGCGGTGCCTTTGAATTTCACCGTCCCGGATATTGAGCCGCCATCCTTTACGTCGCCCGCCTGATAGGCTGCTAGGCCGCGCACAGGTAAAGCCAAAAGCGCCGTCGACAAGATCACTGAACCTAATTTGTTCATAGTTCCTCCTTCATGTAGAGACTGTACCATTTGTATTGACGAATGAAACCCGGCTGCTATTCACGACTTTCCAGGTTTCGCTTTGGCCGCGACGGCAGGCGCTGCCGGCGCCGGTGCCCCACGACCGATACTCATGAGATAATCTCGCAACGCCTCGATTTGCAAATCTTCTTTGCCGCCGAGAATGTCGTCCGGCCCGCCCGGATAAAAGGACGGCATCTTGGTTCCCGGTTGAACTTTTTGCGGGTCCTTCAACCACTTGAGGATCCAGTTTGGATTCAGCCGTTGACGCGCTAGAGTTAAATCCGGTGCCCAACCTTCCACTGGCCCCTCGGGTTTTTTATCGCCCTGTTGATGGCAGCTAAAACAGTTGAAGTAGTCTTTCGAAACGAGCTGCTTCGCCGCCTCGATATGCTCAGGCGGAATTTTCTTGTCATCGATGTAAGCGAAGGGAATATCGACCTTCGCTATCCCGTTGAAGAAGCCGATCAACTGGTTCGTGTGATCGTCAGACAATCCAAAGGTCGGCATCCGGAGCTCGAGCCACGGACGAATTGGCACCGGCGCTTTCAGGAAACTGAAGAACCAGTTCGATTGCACTTTCTCGCCTTCTCCATTGAGAATGGGCGGCGCCAGAGTTGGATTCTCCTGATAGTACTTGCGAATGTAACCGCCTCTCTTTTCGATTTCGTGGCAACCAATACAGTTATACTGCTGCATCAGACGGCGTCCCTCGACAACCTGCTGTACGCGCAATCCCTGATCCGCGAGATATGCCAAGCCGACTTTCCGCTCCCGGAAGCCTCCCAGCAAAACCCTCAACGCCTTGATGTCTTCATCCGCCAAATCAAACTGCGGCATTAACTGCTCAATCCGCTCGGTGGCATAAATCCGCGGCGTTTTGAGTTTGTTGTACGTCCAGTCGTTCCACGTTTCTTTAATATCGGTCCGGTTCCCGAAGAAAAGCTCCTCATTGGGCTTGGAGCCGAAGGTCGTGAGCTCGGCGCCAATGCGGGTTTCTTTTTCCATCCCCTTGATATCGTGACAACCAAAGCAGCCCCATTTGCGCACCAGGTTTTCGCCCCGTTTGATATTCTGAGCATCCGCAAATTTCTCTTGAATGTTAGGAATTGCGTCGCCTTTTGTGCCGAGGGTCATGAGGTAACTGGTAATCGAAGCAGCCTCGTCGTCGGACAGCCGCAAGCTCGGCATCCGCGTTTCGGGCGAGTAGCCGCGCGGATTTTTGAGCCAATGATAGATCCACTGCGGGCCGACAACTTTCGCTGCGATATCTTTTAAGTTTGGAACCAGATCCTTCGATTTTCCGAGTGGCGTCGTATATTCCCCGTCGGCAAATCCGTGGCAGCCTTTGCAGCCAATGGATTCGACCAGCTTCTTGCCTTGGGCAACCGAGTTGGCATCACCTTCGCGCATACCTGTCGGAAGCGCGTGTTCCTGCGTCCACTTCTCGCCTTCTTCCTTGGATTGCGACCAGATGTAGGAGGCGATTGCGATCGCATCGTTTTCTTTGAGATCGAAATTCGGCATACGGGTACGCGGACGGAATTTGTGCGGGTTCTCGATCCAGCGCACCATCCAACTCGGATCAACCTTAGCGCTGATCTTCAACAGACTCGGTGCGATTTTGGGAATATTCTCGTAGCCCTTAACGAGATGGCAGCCGGTGCAGCCGACCTGTTCGAACAGTCTCTGGCCTTCGACCAATAGCGGCGCGTCATCGGCAAACTTCTGCACGTCGAGATGGCAGGAAGTACAGCTCGATTGAGCACTGGCGCCGCGCAGAAGCGGGAATTCCCAAAGGTGAACTTCGCCGTGCGCCGCCTGGGCGCTATTGACAGCCACGCCCTGGCCTTCATGACAAGTCGTACACCCCAATTTCTCTGGAGGATGAGCGTTGTCGGCCAACAAAACTTCGCGCCTAGGATGGGTCTTGAATGGATTTGCCTCTTTTTCAAAGCCCGGCCGATTGATTGCGAGATGGCACGTCTGGCAACGATCGACTCGCGCCACCGGCTGATCGAAGCGATTGCGATCGAATTCGTTGAGTGAAACTTGCTGAATTTTTGGAATCTTATAAAAAGCAAATGGCCCGAGTTTGAAAGTGTCGTTTTCCATGACGCGGACCCATTTATCCCGCTCCGTAGACATCTTGGTGAGCTCGTCTTCGAGATCTTTCCCGCTCGATTTTGTGTTTTTAATCTCTTCTCTGATCTGGTCCCGCCGCGCTTGCGCTTTTTCCACCTCGGGGTCGAGCTTTGCCTTCTCTGCATCAAGCTGCTTGATTTGTTCCAGGTAAGGCGCGGGATTTCTCTTTTCCTGGCGCGCGTGATCATGCTCGTACCAGGCTTCTTCCAGCTCGCTCTTGATGAATTTGACTTCCTGGTCTTTGTCTTTGAACGCAACCGTGGCTTTGGACTCTTCCTCCTCTAGCGCGTGAAGCTTTTTGGCCAATTCACCGCGCGTCAAGCTTGTCTGAATATCCGCGAGCTTTTTACTGAGCTCTTGATACTTTGGGTCGTCCTGTAGTTTCTTATCTTCTTCGTCGTAAGCGGCTTTGGCTTTGCCGTAATCGAGCCGATAAAAGCGCGCCTGCACACCTTTCCACGGACGGCGCGTAATGTTGTCGTCCCAATAGGCCCACAAAGACAACGCCACCAGGAGAGCAACGCCGATGACAAAGACACTGCCGTAGGACTTCTTTTCTTCTTTTAAGTCGACTCCTCGCTCTGCCATCCGGACTCCCTTACACGACCTTGCGTTCGAGTACTCGTCCCAAGGAAAATACCCCAAGACCGATCAGCGATAAGACGATTTCTTCAGCCATTGAAGCGTTTCGCACAATCCCGACAAACAAGGCATACCCCATATCGGCAAGCCCCAATGCCTGGAGGATCTTCGCGACGTAAAACATCTAGACGTTAATCCAGGGAGTGACGAGAATGTATTTGACGTTGAAAAGCAGCCGTAAAGCCATCTTGGCGGGGAGCGCAAGCATCAGAGAAATCAAACCTGCCGTGATTGAAAAACGTACCATTCCCCAGCGCTCGAGAAACGCTTTGCCTTTCACCTTGAGCACGAAGAAGTAAAACAGCGCAATGGTCGCAATGAAATAAATCCCGATCATGACCAGACTGAACGCCGCCGACCACCAGTAGTCTCTAAATCCCACGAGGTAAGGCAGGTCGACGTTGGTCAACGCCACCACCTTGTGTGGATCCCACTTTTGCCAGGGCCAGAAAAGGTTCCACCCAGGACCCCGAAAGAATGTACCGATCATGATCATCGTAATCCACAAAATGTGAAAGCCCAGAAAAAACGTCAGGATCTCCCATTTACGATCTTTGAAACAGTAGTAGCCGTTACCCCTTGGATTAATGTCGATATAAGGAATGACCATCAATCCAACGATGATCAGACTCGGCAGCACCACTCCGGCATGCCAGGGATCGAAATAAACCAGCATTTCCTGCAGGCCAAGAAAATACCATGGCGCCTTTGAAGGGTTTGGCGTACGGGTCGGATTGGCGGGTTCCTCGAGAGGGGCATCGACCGTGAGAGCCCAGAGCGTCAGTGCGACAAGCACGAACAACGTGACGAGAAACTCCATCCGCACGAGATGCGGCCACGTATGAATTTTATCGTCAACCGGAAGCTTTTTTTCGCGAGCGGCCTCTGCCATAGGTCAATGCCTCGATTCTGAAAAGGCTTATTCTATAACGACGGGCCAGAGAAACCGTCCCGGCGAATGCGCCAGAAATGGACGGCCATCAAAATACTGGCGACGAAGGGTATGAAGATGCAATGGAGAATATAGAAACGCAGTAATGTATGGGGACCGATTTCACCGCCGCCGAACAAAAAGGCGCGCGCGTCATAGATCGGATTGGCGCCGACGAATTCGGCGAAAGGTCCCTCGTATCCCAGGAGCGGTGTAGCACGCGCCATGTTGGAACCGACGGTCACCGCCCAGATCGCCAACTGATCCCAGGGCAACAGATAACCTGTAAAACTTAGAAGCAGTGTCAAGACCAACAGCAGCACGCCCACGATCCAGTTAAACTCGCGCGGCGGCTTGTAAGAGCCGGTCAAGAAAACCCGAAACATGTGCAGCCAGACGAAAACGATCATCGCATGCGCCGCCCAGCGATGCATATTCCGCATCAACATACCGAACGGCATATCGTTGTCGAGATACTTCATGTCCGCGTAGGCGTATTCAGCGACGGGCCGGTAGTAAAACATCAAATATATTCCGGTCACGACCGTGACAAGGAACATTAGAAAAGTGAGCCCCCCCATGCACCAGGTAAAGCGCATGCGCACCGCGTGACGGCGCACCTTGGCCGGATGAAGGTGCAGGAACACATTCGACGTCACCATCATCACGCGGTTTCTCGGCGTATCTTCGTAACCGTGACGAAAGATCGATTTCCAAACGTGGCTCTCGACGATATCTTTTTTGATTTGATCCAAAAGGGCCATAAATCTTTCCGTTACACTTTCAGAATACTATCCGCGTACTGCTCGTCCGGCTCCGTCCCTGGCGCCATCTTGTAAACTTTATTCTTATCCACCAACAGTTGGCCGTCATCACCGACGGATATTTTGAAACGGTCCATCGGACGCGGCGCCGGGCCTTCGAAATTGAGACCGCTCTTGTAATAACCGCTGCCGTGACAGGGGCATTTGAATTTGTTTTCCGCCGCCAACCAACGGGGTGTGCAGCCAAGATGCGTGCATTTGGCAAAGATCGCATAAATGCCGGTGTCTTCGCGCACGATCCAAACGCGCTGATCCTGCTTGTACTTTTCGCTGACCTCGCCAATCGCATAATCGTTTGGAAACCCTGCTTTGAATGTCGCTGGAGGTTGGAAGAGCACCCGGGGAAACGCCGAACGAAGAAACCCCAAAAGGCCCAAGCCGCCAAAGATGCCAAAACCACCCCACCCTAAACGAGTGAAAAAATCTCTCCGCGACCAGATGCCGCGTTTTTCTTTTTCTGGTTCCGCCATACTGCCTATCCTTTAATCCAGCTAATCACGGCGCCCCAAGTGATGAAAATGACTCCACCGCCCATCAAAACTAAACCCACGGGCCCAAACACAAATGACAACCCCGCTCCTAAAACGAATATCAACACTCCGGTTCCGAGCGGATTGAACGGCGCCGGGGCCGATCCTGCTGCGCCTCGCTGGTCATCAGCTTTGTGGATGAACTCCTCGCGAACGAGCGCAAACGCTAACTCTTTAAGATCTTCACGCCGCTCAGGGTCGGCGCCCTGAATCAGACGGCCAAGCTCTTGAGCTAACCTTTCGATCTCTTGTTCACGCGCTTCGGGCGCTAGATTGGCAGGATCAGATGTCACATGAGATTAGAGTTGTTGATTATTATAGAAATTTTTCTTTGTCAACGACTTGGGATCAGCTCAGCGACTGAGAAGCACCACAGCCATTGCAGCGAGTCCCTTGCCGCTCCCCGTCCATCCCATTTTTTCCGTCGTGGCCGCTTTGACACTGATCCGATTTGCCGGAACGCGGCAAATCGCCGCGACGCTGCGACGCATAGCTGCGTAATGCGGCGATAGCTTCGGCTGCTGTGCCACCACGGTGACGTCGGCGTTGATGAGCTTAAAGCGTCGGCGCTGTACGATCCGGAGTACCTCTTTCAGGAGTTTTGCGCTCTCGATGTTTTTATATGCGGGATCGTGGTCAGGAAAATGGCTGCCGATATCTCCTTCGCACAACGCGCCGAGCATCGCGTTCATCAAAGCATGAAGCACGGCGTCGGCATCGGAATGGCCCGCAAGTCCGCGATCGTGCGGAATCTCAACGCCGCCCAACATGAGTTTTCGTCCGCGGCGAAATCGATGCGCGTCAAAACCGTGCCCGATACGGATTTCCGTTGCCATCTTCGTTGATCTGGTATCGCGGCATCATCACCCGAAGGCGACGAACAATCAACAAGGGCATCCGATGATGATTTTGTGCATTGCGAGTGCTGTGGCGTTGCTCGATACCCTGGGTTATAATCGGCTCCGCTTCCACGGCGATGCGATCACGAATGATCTCACTTTTCCTTTTGTTGTTTTTTGGTCTGCCGCTCTACACGGTCTTATCCGGAGAAGCGCCTTTGGGGCGGGACTTCCGCACTGCTGATCGTTCCAGCACCGGGATGGCGCCGCGCCCCGACCAAACGCCTGAAGCCGTCGTCCAGATCTACTATGCTCGGGCGCTCAATTGGCGCGGCATTTTCGGCGTGCATACCTGGATTGCCACCAAACCGGAGGACGCGGCCGAATACACGGTTCACCAAGTGATTGGATGGCGCATGTTTCGAGGTTTGCCTGTGGTGGTTTCAGCCCCGGGCACTCCCGACGGGCGTTGGTTCGGCAATGAGCCGACGTTGATCACCGATTTGCGCGGTGAGAGCGCTGCCGTTGCGATTCCGAAAATAGTTGCAGCCGTGGCCAGCTACCCATATCAAAACGAATACAAACTCTGGCCCGGCCCCAACAGCAATACGTTCATGGCCTACGTCGGACGCAACGTGCCGGAGCTTCACATGGACCTCCCCGCCACGGCGATCGGCAAAGATTATCCTATAAATGGTTCAATCTGGGATCGCACACCGAGCGGGACAGGCTATCAGCTTTCGATGCTGGGCGTCCTGGGCGTCTCCCTGGGGCGCCAAGAGGGATTTGAGCTCAATCTGCTCGGCCTAAATTTCGGCATCGATTTCCTCAACCCTGCGCTGAAGCTCCCCTTCATCGGGCGGCTTGGAGTAAGCGAGCGTTGAAGAACTGGTTCAGCAGCCCGACATCTCGGATGGCATCACTACGACCCTGGTCCAGGGGCTATCGAGCGCTGATCTTTCTGGCGACTGCTTGGGCGCTCGCGTCGTGCATATTTTTGCTCGACAGCAATCTCTCTTCGGAACGTGAAAAGTTTCAGGAATCGGATTTTATCATGACCTTCTATGTCGCCGGTCATTTGGCGGCTAGCGGCCGTTATGACCAGCTGTATCCATCACCCAACGCTCGTTCGTTCATTGATAGTCCTTTCGATGAAGCGGCACACAAGCTCTTGCCGCATTTACCGAGGACGACCACGGGCGCCTATATGTATACCCCCCTTGTCGCCGGGTTTTTTGCACCGTTTCATTGGCTCGATCCCAATAGCGCAATGCTGGTTTGGCAGATCTTCTCGATTGTAGCATTGGCGGCGTCGGCGTTTCTCTTGGCGCAGATTACCCGGGTAAAGGCATCGGATATCTTTTTTCTATCGTTCTTGTTCGCGCCGGTCTTTTTGACATTGTGGGCCGGTCAACTCGGTTTGGCGTTCGGCTTGTTGCCGCTGTGTCTTGGTTATTTTTTAATTTTGCGGGGAAAACGGTTGTTTGCTGGAATGGTTTGGTCGTTGCTTTTGCTCAAACCTCAATTTTTTTTTCCAGCAGCATTTGTCGCTATTGTCTGTGCCTGTACGCAGCGGTTTCGGCCCCTAATCGGAATGACTCTCGGCGTCGTTGCTCTGCTTTTTCTTACAGTCGGTCTGTTTTCATGGCCTACGACGTTACAGTGGCTGAGTAGTCACCGGGTCAGTGATGTTTACTTTTTCTCCGGCCTGCAAGGAATTCCTAGCCATTTGGTAACCGGATTGCCTGCCAATTTGATGGTTCTACTTCCTGTTTCTGCCCGCGAAACCGTGAAGTTACCGCTCTACACCGCTGCGGCCGCCGCATGGGTGTGCGGTGTTTGGTTTTGCCTGGGGCTAAAAAAAGCACAAGCGAGTGCGACATGCCAGACTTCAATCGCGCTGACGGTGGGCGTTATCCTGGCGTCTTTGACCTTACCCCATTTACTGTACTACGATCTTTGCGTTCTCTTGCCGGCGGGAGTTCTTCTTGTCGCGAAAAATTCTCCCCTTAGCATTCACGGCGGTCAGTCAGTCGCGGTAATGGGTTGGATTGCCATCAGTATGTTTTTCCCGCTTCTCGTCGGCTTTGCTTACACAACAATACTTCCCCTAATACTCGAGTTGATCATTTTGCTTTTGTTTTTAGCTTTGCTGACACGCCTCAGAGAACAACAAGTGAACGCACCACCTGCCCTCAACGCTGAATCCCCGGCCTGAAAATTCGTCAGTTCTTGCTTTCGGCCGCTGGCCACAAGCTCACCGCCGCACCGGCGAATGAGATTGCGGCAGCCGTGAGATAGGCCCAACGATAACCGCGTAAGAACGCCGCCAGCGCCGGCGTATCGCCAGAAATTCCTGCCCCGCCAAGAGTCTGCAGCGACATTTCACCTGTCGCGATGAGCAAAAAATGGCCGACAATCATCGCCGCCAAAGTTGCGCCGACGGAATAACCGACGCTGCGGACAATCGACAACACAGAGGATCCAATTCCCAACCTATGGCGCGGCACTGAGCTCATCAGCAGATTGTTGTTCGGTGTTTGAAAGATACCCATGCCTATGCCCAGCAAAGCCAAACCGGCCGTAACTTCAAAAGCAGTCGCATCGATTTGCAAAAAAGCTAGAAGCACCAGCGCCGCTCCGTTCACAGCGAGTCCGACGGCGCAGAGCCGTTCGGCCGAAAAGCGCTCCGATAGCCACCCGGTAAGTGGCGCCAGAAGCGCCATGGCAAACGGCGTCGGTGCTACCAAAAGTCCGGCCCGCAGCGGATCCAGCCCGAGCGCGAGCTGCAAAAAAAACGGCATCAATAAATTGCTCACGCTCATAGTAATGAAACTAAACCATCTGGCAATGTTACCCAGCGTGAACGCCGCGATGCGGAAAATCTTCAAATCGAGCAAGGGAAAAGTTGCACGTTTCTCCAAACGGATAAAAACACCCAGCGCGGCGACGGCGAACAATGCCGTCGAGCTCACAGCGGGTTCTCGCCAGCTCCCCTTCTGCACGAGCGCCAAACTGAACAAGAGTAACGAGATTCCGGCACCGAACATGATCGCCCCGGTGATATCAAATGGTGTTTTCTTCTCTTCGCTGGCTTTGAAGCTCTCGGTAGGCAGAAGCTTTCGGGCCGCGACAAATCCGATAATTGCGAGCGATCCGGACAGATAGAAATTCGCGCGCCAACCGAAGCTATGAGTTAGAAGCCCTCCGAGTACCGGACCAAGGGTGTACCCGAGTGCCGAGACAGTGCCGCCGGCGATCCCCATAGCGCGACCGCGTTCCTCGCGCGGAAATAGCGCGGTGATCAACGCGAAGTTATTCGCCATAATGAGCGCGCTCCCTGCCGCTTGCGCTGCGCGAAAGAAAATCATCTGCGCCGGTGCTTCTGCCATCCCGGCAGCAAAGGCGCTTACCGAATACAAAACGAACCCAGCGAGAAACAGCTTTCCGACCCCGAGAACATCGGAGAGTCTGCCACAAGGAAGATAGAGTGATGCTGTGACTAGCGCGTAAACCAGTGCTATCCAACTCGCCAAGGATAGGTCCGCGCGCAAGTCCTTCATAATCAAGGGCATGGCGATGCTGAGCTGCCCCGAGTCGGCAGTGACGATCAACGTCGCTAGGGACGCAACCGCGAGAGACCACCAGCGGCTTCGGCGCGGCGATGAAGATTCCTCTCGTGGCTTGATCATTAAAGGTGCAGCAACTTTATCGGGATTCACTTGGCGTTAGGGGTGGAGCACGAAGCTTGTCGATAGGTCTGGAACTCGAGCCTTGAGCTTTCGATCGCGTTTAGTTCATGATGGGCCAATATCGGCCCTTGCGTTTCGTCAGAGTGAAAGACGCGCCGTAGAGATCTTTCAACACATCGTGCCGAAGCATACCGGCAGTGAGTCCGACGTAAAGGATTTTCCCTTCGCGGAGAACCAACGTGTGTCGGAACATTGGCAGAACCTCTTCGAGATGATGCGTCACGTAAATCAGCGTAGGAATTCTATTCTGCTTTTCGAGCTCTAAGAGTGAGGCTAAGAAATTTTCGCGCGCGCCCGGATCCATTCCGGCGCAAGGCTCATCGAGAATGATCAGGTAAGGTTTTGTCATGCGCGCTCGCGCGATCAAAACCTTCTGCTGCTCTCCTTGTGACAATGTGCCAAATGGCTGCTCGCTCAACTGAGCGGAGCCAAGCTGATCGAGGTAGCGGCGGGCTGACCTGAAGTCCTGTTTGCTGGCTTGCCCCCATATGCCGCCGAGATAGCCGATCTGGGCAAATTTACCGGAAACGACGGTATCGATCGCTTTTTCATAACCGGGAATTTCACTTGCCAACGCTGCGGTTACCCAACCAATACTTCTTCTGAGCCCGGGTAAATAGGAACGCTTTTTACCCTTGCGAAAAATGACACCACCTGCGTTTGGCCATAAGTATCCGCCAATCAACTTGAGCAAGGTCGTCTTTCCCGAACCGTTGGGTCCGAGAATCGCCCAATGCTCGTTCTGCGCAACCGTCCAATTGATGGAGTCGAGAATGAATTTTCCGTCTGCAGCATATGAAACATTGTGCACTTCGACGGCGGGAATTTTCTTCATCGGCATTAGCTCTGCCGATGAAAGTGAACGTAAACCGCGCGGTTTTCAACTAGGAGGGCCGGGCCTACAAATCGCGCGAACCATCGGACGGCGATTGGTGCGCGGGCCCGCTATGGCCTGAAGCGCGAAAACACGTGAACCGCATTCCGCTCGAAGATCTTGGCTTTGTCCTCTGCACTGAGCCACGAAATGCTTTCGATATTCGGACGCACGTCATCATACCATTTTCCTGTGCGAGGATCGGTCTTGGAACCGGCACCCGGACGCTCTGTGCCGAAGAGACAGCGGTCGGGACCGACGATTCGAAACAGCAGCTTCAGTGACTCGATATTGTAAAGCGCGGTATCGAAGTAAAGCTGCTTCAGTCGCTGGTCGAAGTTTTCCGTGTCGTTGGGACCGCGCAGCTGCGAGCGCCAGCGCCCGACTTGATAAGGCACCGAGCCACCGCCGTGCGAGATGATCAGCTTGAGCTTGGGAAAATCCTGAAACACTTTGGAATCCACCAGCGACAAGATCGCGATGCTTTCCTCAGTAATAAAGTGCCCGTGAAATGATTCGCGTGGGTTTTTACAGCTTGCGGCATGCACGAGTCCCGGGATATCCATCTTTACCATTTTTTCGTAAAGCGGATACCAGTACTCGTTGCCCATGACCGGTGTCTGACCATCGCCTTCCCCTGGATCGGGATTAATCATAACGCCGACAAAACCCAGATCATTGATGCAGCGGTCGATTTCCTCGAAGGCGTTCGTGACCGGAACCCCACCATTTTGCGGCAGACCGCCGATGGCGCGAAACTTTTTCGGCTCCATTTTAACCTGCAGCGCCAAGGCGTCGTTTACCGCTTGGCAATACCAATGCACGATTTTTTCCGGCTTGGCCGAATGCATCATCGTGTAAGGCCGCGGCGAGATGAAAGCGAAATCTGTCCCGACTTCATCGAGGACTTCCGAGTGGCGATGGCCATGCCATTTGGCTTCCTGAATATGCTTTTCCGTCACCACCGTCCCGCGTGGGCGATGAAAGCCTGCGCTATTGACCAATCCGGCTTGAAATGTCTGCAGTTGCTCCCCGGCGACGATGTGGTTGTGAACATCGATAATCATAAAAGTACCCTCTCGCGGAATTGACCGTCCTTTATCAGAGAGCCGTACTCGGCAGA
>Ga0164304_10000154_pt1 | contig 16518 bp, 21 predicted proteins | sample Whisoiple_217_MG_FD_110216 | JGI IMG/M metagenome (GOLD analysis project Ga0164304, IMG submission 110216) | Soil microbial communities amended with pyrogenic organic matter from upstate New York, USA - Whitman soil sample_217_MG | ecosystem: Environmental > Terrestrial > Soil > Agricultural...
AACGAGATAAAGACCCGCATCGACCTGCTCGAGCTGCTGACGACGTGGACGGCGGGCTTTCCCGAGCCGCGGACGTTCAGCCTGCGCGCCGCGCGGGTGCTGGCCGAGCGCCTTGCCGACTTCGACGTGGTGCACGACAACCAGTGCCTGGGCACTGGCCTGCTGAAGATCGCCGAGTTGGGGCTGCCCGTGGTGGCGACGGTGCATCATCCAATCACCCGCGACCGCGTGCTCGACGTGGCTGCGGCGCGATGGTGGCGCAAGCCTCTGGTGCGCCGCTGGTACGGGTTCGCGGAGATGCAGAAGGACGTCGCGCACCAGATTCCCGAACTGCTGACTGTCTCGTCGACGTCGGCCGCCGACATCGCCGAAGACTTTGCAGTGTCTGCCGATCAACTCCATGTTGTTCCGCTCGGCGTCGACACGACGTTGTTCAAGCCCGCCGAGCAGCGCGTGCGCAACCGCATCATCGCGATCGCGAGCGCCGACGTACCGCTCAAGGGCGTCAGCCATCTGCTGCACGCGGTGGCACGCCTGCGGGTGGAGCGTGATCTCGAACTACAGCTCGTCGCCAAGCTGGAGCCCAACGGGCCGACCGAGAAGTTGATCGCCGAGCTGGGTATCTCCGACATCGTGCACAGCTCCAGCGGTCTGACCGACTCCGAACTGGCCGACCTGTTGGCGTCGGCCGAAGTCGCCTGCATCCCTTCGCTTTACGAGGGTTTCTCGCTGCCCGCGGTCGAGGCGATGGCCAGCGGGACGCCGATCGTGGCCAGCCGAGCGGGTGCGCTGCCCGAGGTGGTGGGATCCGACGGCGAGTGCGCGCGGCTGGTCAGGCCCGCCGATGTCGACGAGCTGACCGAGGTACTCGGCGAGCTTCTCGATTCGCCGCTGGAACTGCGCCGCCTCGGCGCCAACGGCCGCAGGCGTGCGCTCGACGTGTTCAGCTGGGAATCCGTTGCGGCACAGACGGTGGCGGTGTACGACATGGCTCGTGCGCGGGTGGGCCAGTGCTGACGGTCGACTTCGACCGGCTCGAGATCGGCGCCGGCACGAAGGTGATCGACGTCGGCTGCGGTGCGGGCAGGCATTCGTTCGAGGCATTCCGGCGGGGCGCAGACGTCATCGCATTCGACCAGAGCGCATCCGACCTGAACGACGTCGACGAGATCCTGCAGGCGATGAAGGACCAGGGCGAGGTGCCCGCATCGGCCAAGGCAGAGGCGGTCAAGGGCGATGCACTGGACCTGCCCTTCGCCGACGGCACATTCGACTGCGTCATCGCGTCGGAGATCCTCGAGCACGTCCCGGAGGATCATCGGGCGATCGCCGAACTCGTCCGTGTCCTCAAACCGGGTGGCGCGCTTGCCGTCACGGTGCCGCGATGGTTACCCGAGCGGGTGTGCTGGGCGCTGTCTGACGAATACCACGCCAACGAGGGCGGTCATATCAGGATCTACCGGGCCGACGAACTGCGCGGCAAGGTGCTCGCGCATGGGCTCCGGATGACCCACGCCCACCACGCGCACGCGTTGCACTCGCCATTCTGGTGGCTGAAATGCGCTGTCGGTACCAGTAATTCGGACCATCCGCTGGTGGCGGCCTACCACAAGCTGCTGGTATGGGACATGGTCAGCAGGCCGTGGCTGACCAGGACCGCCGAGTCGCTGCTCAACCCGCTGATCGGCAAAAGTGTGGCGTTGTACTTCCGCAAACCGGAGGTGTCGGGTGCTGGTGCCTGACGTTCCCAGCGTGCCTGGTGTCCTGACCCCTGCACAGTGCAGCCAGACGGCGAAATCGATTGCAGACGCCCAAGAGTCGTCCGGCGCCATTCCGTGGTCCGATGGCGGCCACACCGATCCCTGGGATCACGTCGAGAACGCGATGGCGCTGACGGTAGCCGGGCTGATGGAACCCGCACGTGCGGCATTTGACTGGTGCCGGACCACCCAGCGCGCCGACGGATCATGGCCGATCCAGTTGCGCAACGGCGTCGTCGAGGACGCCAACAGCGACAGCAACTTCTGCGCCTATGTCGCAACCGGCGTCTGGCATCACGTGTTGAGCACCGACGACCGCAGATTCGCCGAGGAAATGTGGCCTGTGGTCAGCAGGGCCGTCGAATTCGTCATCGATCTTCAGCGGCCGAGCGGTGAAATCGTCTGGGCCGCAAGCCCCTCGGGTCCCGAGCAGGACGCACTGTTGACCGGATGCGCGAGCATCTATCACAGCCTGCGCTGCGCGCTGGCGCTCGCGGACTATTTCAACGAGCCGCAGCCCGAGTGGGAGGTCGCCGTGGGTCAACTCGGTCACGCGATCGCCCACCACCCCGACTTGTTCGTCTGCAAGGACCGCTGGTCCATGGAGTGGTATTACCCGGTGCTCGGTGGTGCGCTGCGCGGGGCGGTGGCCAACGCGCGCATCGAGCAACGATGGGATGACTTCGTCGTATCCGGTCTGGGAATCCGGTGCGTCGATGACCGGCCGTGGGTGACCGGAGCCGAAACCTGCGAATTGGTCATGGCTTTGGATGCGATCGGTCAGACCTCGCGGGCGCGTGAGCAATTCGCGGCCATGCACCACCTCCGCGAGGAGGACGGCTCCTACTGGACCGGGCTGGTGTTCGCCGACGGCAAGCGCTGGCCCGAGGAGCGCACCACGTGGACGGGCGGTGCGATGATCCTCGCCGCCGACGCGCTGTCGCGGACCACGCCGGCCAACGGCATCTTCCGCGGACTTGATCTGCCGCGCGGCCTCGAGGGCCAATTCGACTGCGAGTGCGCGACCACCGGTCGCTGACGCGCCTAGAGCTCTTCGCCCGGCGTTCCCGAGACGCGTTCCAGTACGCGCATCGAGCCGATGGCCGACACTTCACGGAATGCTCCGGTGGCCAGCGCGCGCTGATAGACGTGGAACGGGGCTTGGCCGCCTTCGTCGGGATTAGGGAAGACGTCGTGGATGACCAACGCACCGCCGACGTCGACCCACCTGGCCCAGCCGTCGAAATCGCGCTGTGCGGCCTCCTCGGTGTGCCCGCCGTCAATGAACAAGAGCCGCAACGGCGTTCGCCATCCCCTGGCGACCACGAACGACTTACCGACTACGGCGACGACGTGCTCATCGAGGTCTGCGGAGTCCAGAGCTCGGCGCAGCGACGGCAGTGTGTCGAACCGCCCGCTTACCGGGTCTACCAGTGAGCTGTCGTGGTACTCCCAGCCGGGCTGATGCTCTTCGGAGCCGTGATGGTGGTCCACGGTGTAGAGGACGCCGCCACTCTGCTGCGCCGCGGCGCCGAGCATCAGCGTCGACTTGCCGCAGTACGTGCCGATCTCGACGCCGACGCCGTCGCGAAGATAACCGACCGCGGCGTCGTACAGCGCGCGTCCCTCGTCGGCGGGCATGAATCCGGTGACCTGGTCGGCGAGCGCGAAGAGCCGTGCGGCCGGCGCAGGAAGTGCGGTGTCGGTGTTGCTCATCGCGTCCAACTTACCGTTGCTGGTGCAGGGTGGTTGTAGTAGCGTCCGGACACGTGTCCGAAACGGCTCTTGAGTCGACAAGGCGCCGTCTGACCGCCAAACAAGCCGATACCGTCGATCGTCTGGGCCGGGCCGCAGTTGAGATCCTGGCCAGGCACGGCTTCGCCGATCTGACCGTCCGCCGCGTTGCAGCCGAGGCCGGCGTCGGCGCGGCGACCGCCTACACCTACTTCTCGTCGAAGGAACATCTGGTCGCAGAGGTGTTTTGGCGCAAGCTGGCCGCCGACCCACCCGCGGCGCGTGATTCCGACGACCCGGCTGGCCGGGTGATCGACGTGCTCAGGCACATCGCGTTGCTGGTGGCCGATGAACCAGAGTTCGCCGGGGCGGTCACCAGCGCTCTGCTCGGCAGGGATCCCGACGTCGAGGTGCTGCGGCTGCGGATCGGCCGCGACATCCACGATCGGCTGGTGGCTGCACTTGGATCCGACCGCGACCCGGACGTCATTGAGAGCCTCGAACTGTTGTATGCAGGCGCGCTGGTGCGGGCGGGGATGGGCTACGGGTCCTACTCCGACATCGCCGACAGACTGGAGAAGTCGGCCCGCCTAATGTTGGGTTGATCGGGCAAGGCCGAGGATCGCGGTCGAAGCCGTCACCGCGGCATCGGTGATGCCGTGCACGTCAAGGCCGTCCTCGACGTAAAGCGCTGTCAGTTCGCGCAATCCGCCGACCAGGATCAAGGCCAGGGGCGCGGTGATCGGGGGCAGGTCGGCGCGCCGAAACCCCGGACTGTCGCTGAGGTCGACCAGCATGTCGGTGAAGTTGTTCATCGCGATCCGATGAAGCGGCGCAGCGTCTGCGCCGAGAGCGGGCGCCTCGCGGATCCAGGTCAGTGTGATGGCCGGCCGCGAAGCGATGTGATCGACGTATGCGCCGACTGCCTGCTCTATCTGCTTCTTCCACTCGGCATCGGGGTCGACAGAGCCGCGGATCCGCTTGATCATCTCCTCGTTGTTGGTGCGCAGCAATTCGATGAAGCACTCCTCTTTGCTGGAGAACTCGCCATAGAACGTGCGCTTGGAGGTGCGTGCGTGCCGAACGATGTCGGCGACCGTGGTCTCTCGGTAGCCGCGTTGCGTGATCGAGGCATCCATGCCGTCGAGAAGGCGGCGCCGAAATGCGCTTGCCGCCTCGCCTACGACGACGGGCTGCCAATCCTCGGCGACGGTCACGGCCACTCATCCTTCCGGCGTTGAGGGGTAAACCTTGTCACAACACGGTACCGCAGAGTACCGTTCGGAGAAATGGGTCCGGTACGAAGCGGTACCACCGACTGGTTGGAGTGATGCGCGATGACTGAGACGGCCGCCGTCGACGCCGACGCACCCGCGTCGGATCACCGCGGAAAACGTCCGCCCGCCCTGCGGTTACCGAAGGTGGTGCAGGGGGTCGCGTTCGCCGCGTTCCGCCGCAAGACGATGCGCGACGGAGCCAAACGGTTGGGTCAGGTGTTCTCCATCAACATCCCGTTCTTCGGCCGCACCGTCATCGTCTCCGATCCGGCGCTCGTGCGGTCGGTGTTCATGGCAGGCACCGACGACCTGGTCAACGTCCAGCCGAACCTCAGCCGTATCTTCGGCCCCGGGTCGGTGTTCGCGCTCGACGGCAAGGAACACCGCAACCGGCGCAAGCTTCTCGCCCCACCGTTCCACGGCCAGAGCATCAAAAACTACGAGAAGGTCATCGAGGAGGAGACGCTGCGCGAGAGCGCATCCTGGCCCGAGGGCAAGGAGTTCCGCACGCTCGAGCCGATGAACCGGATCACGCTGAACGTGATCCTGCGGACGGTGTTCGGTGCCGATGGAGAAGACCTCGACGTACTGCGGGAGATCATTCCGCCGTGGGTGAAGCTGGGTTCGCGAATGGCCACCCTGCCCGAGCCGCCGTTTCGCACCGGCCGACGCAGCCCGTGGGGCCGGCTCAAAGAATTCCGCAGGCAGTTCGACCGCGTCGTCTTCACCTTGATCGACAAGGCCGAGGCGGACCCGGTTCTCGAAGAGCGGTCCGACATTCTGGCGCTGCTGCTCCGCAGCCGCTACGAGGACGGAACCGCGATGTCGCGGCAGGACGTCTCCGATGAACTGCTCACCCTGCTCGGCGCGGGACACGAAACCACGGCATCCTCGCTGGGCTGGGCGTTCGAGAGATTGCGTCGCCACCCCGACGTCCTCGCCGAACTCGTCAAGGAGGTCGACGAGGGCGGCAGCGATTTCCGGCAGGCCACAATCCTCGAGTTACAGCGGGCGCGAACGGTCATCGACTTCGCCGGCCGGCACGTCAACGCACCGAAATTTGACCTCGGCGAGTGGGAGATCCCGCGCGGCTACACGATTCTCGTCAGCATCGCCGATCTGCACGAGAACGCGGACATCTTCCCTGAGCCTGACCGGTTCGATCCGCACCGCTTCGTCGATACCAAGCCACCGACGTTCGCCTGGCTGCCGTTCGGCGGCGGCACGCGCCGCTGCATCGGCGCCGCGTTCGCGAACACCGAGATGGACGTCGTGCTGCGAACCGTGTTGACACACTTCCGAATCCAGACCGATGACGCCCCTGCCGAGAAGCCGCACCACCGCGGCGTCGCCTACACGCCCAAGGACGGCGGTCGCGTTGTGGTGAGCCGCCGCACGTAGTGTCAGCGGCGTGAGCAACCTCGTCGACATGATGAACGGCGCGATGGAGTCCACCATCCCGCCCGTGCACAAAATGGGTGTCAGGGTGGTCGAGGCGCGTCGCGGCCACGCGGTGGCGTCGGTGCCGTTGGAGGGCAACGGCAACCACTTCGGGGTCATCTACGCCGGAGTGCAGTTCACCGTTGCCGAGATGCTGGGCGGCGTCATCGCTCTCGCCACGTTCGACGCCGCCAAGTACTACCCACTGGTGAAGAGCGTCGACATCACATTCACCGGGATGGCCCGCAGCGACCTACTCGCGCAGGCCAGCCTGGATGATGGCGAGATCGCTCGCATCGAGACTGAGGTCACCAACAAGGGAAAGGCCGACTTCATCCTCGACGCTGTGGTCAAAGATGAGGCCGGCCAAACCGTTTCGGTGACCCGCGGGCTGTATCAGCTACGCGCGCACCGGGTTTAGAAGAACTGGGTGGTCTGCGTGCTCGTGCCGTTGTCGCACGTGACGTTGATGTTCCAGTTGTCCAACTTGGGAATCGCCGGGACGATCTTGAGATCGGTCGAGGAGTTCGCCTCCAGCCGGAAAGTTCGGGTGAACCCGTCCGCGTCGTAGGTGCACTGCGACGTGACGCCGCTACGGTCGGTGACGTGCACGTTCAGCCCGCCGAGGATGGGATCGAACGACACCGTCGGACCCTCCTTGGGAGCCGCTTCCTTGATGCATTTCAGCGGCGCCCCCGTATTCCAGCTAGCACCTGATTGCACGATCGGTGACGAGTTGGTCGCCTTGCCGCGCGCGATCCCATCGTCGCCGACAGCGCCGGCATAGGTCTCGGTCACCGGCCCCGTTGCCTCGAGTCCCGGCATGGTCACCGTGAGACTGATGTATTTGTTCTCGTCGACGCCGCCACTGATCGGGACCGTCATGTTGTTCGCGGTCGCCGAGGTGTTGACGCTCGGCCCGTCCCCGTTGAACGTGACGGCCGTGCGTCCGTTGGACACGATCTCCGTGGGCCCCGCAAAGCCGTACTGAAGACAGCCGGGGGCCGCATGCGCCGTAGCCGGCGCGACGAGCAGTCCGCCGACGAGCACGCCGGCGGCACTGACCGCCCGAAATACAGATCGCGAATCAAAATCGAGGTGACGCATGAACCTGCCCTCCTACCGGCCTGCTTCGGCGTGAAGCAAATGCCGTTGGCGGGACCTTACGTCGAGAACTGCACCAGAAAAATAGGGTGTTTCCCTACATCTGAGAGCGGCCGTGAGCGCCTAGGCCTTCTGCTCAGCCCGCTTCGGCAGCTTCCAGTCGGGCCGCGGGAAGTGGCATGTGTAGCCCCACGGCAGGCGCTCCAGGTAGTCCTGGTGTTCGGGTTCGGCCTCCCAGAAGTCACTCGCGGGAGTGACCTCCGTGACGACCTTGCCGGGCCACAGCCCTGACGCCTCGACGTCGGCGATGGTGTCGAGCGCGACGCGCTTCTGCTCCTCGTTGGTGTAGAAGATCGCAGACCGATAGCTGGTGCCGATGTCGTTGCCCTGCCGGTTCTTCGTCGTCGGATCATGGATCTGGAAGAAAAACTCCAACAGCGCCCGGTAGTCGGTCTGCTCAGGGTCGTAGGTGATCTCGATCGCCTCGGCGTGACCGGGATGGTTCCGGTAGGTGGCGTTGGCGTTCTCGCCACCGGTGTAGCCGACCCGGGTCGAGACCACCCCGGGTTGCTTGCGGATCAGGTCTTGCATGCCCCAGAAGCAGCCACCCGCCAGAATCGCCTTCTCGTCGTCGCTCATGCCTGCGCTTCTTTCTCCGTCGTGAACAGCTTCTTGTATGCGCCGTAACCCTCGGCCTCTAGATCGTCGAGATGGATGAATCTCAGCGAAGCGGAGTTGATGCAGTAGCGCAACCCGCCCTCGGCCTTCGGGCCGTCGGTGAATACGTGGCCCAGGTGGCTGTCGCCGTGCGCCGAGCGCACCTCGGTGCGGATCATCAGGTGCGAGAAGTCGCGTTTCTCAACGACGTTGGAACCACTCTCGCCTTCGATGGGCCGCGTGAAGCTCGGCCAACCGCTGCCGCTTTCGAATTTGTCGACCGAGGCGAACAGAGGCTCGCCAGAGACGACGTCGACGTAGATGCCGGGCTCGTGGTTGTCCCAGTATTCGCCGGTGAACGGTCGCTCGGTGCCGTTCTTCTGTGTGACGTGATACTGCTCCGGTGACAATGCACCGACCGCTTCGGGATTCTTGTGAAAGTCAGATTTCATGGCGTCCCTATAACGGTATACGTCGCCCGATTAATCCAGGTCAACGCGGTTACCGTGGACACATGCGGACAGTGACGGCGGTTCTTGTGACCGGATTGGTTTCGGTGGCAATCGGCAGTCCCTCTGCATCGGCCGAGCCGACCGCGCCACCCGAGGCGCCGCCCGGCGGTGTGGTGTTCGTCGACAATCCGGCCATCGTCGATCCGCACCCGATGCGGGTCGAGTCGTGGAGCCGCGTGGCCGGCGACAACTCGATCAACGTGAGCTTCACGTCGGGCACCGACACCTGTTACGGCGTGCACGCCACGGTGCAGGAGACCGAGCAGGCGGTCACCGTCGACCTGCAGGGCGGCACCCTGCCCGAGGCGGTCGACCGGGCGTGCATCATGATCGCGCTGTTCGGCACGCTCGAGGTGCCGTTGCAGGCGCCGCTCGGTGACCGGCAAGTGCTCAGCGCGGGGTGACCAATCTCGACAAACACGCCTAGAACGTGTTCTAGTTTGTCCCGTGGCGACCAAGTTGTTCACCCGCGCCGAGCTCGCAGAGGCGTTCGCAAACTTCGAGGCGACAGTGGATCGGGCGGCCAGAACCCGCGACTGGGATCCGTGGGTCGCGCAATACAGCGAGGACATCGTCTACGTCGAGCACGCGGCGGGCACCATGCGCGGCCGCGAGGAGGTGCGGACGTGGATCTGGAAGACCATGGAGACCTTTCCAGGCAGCCACATGACGCACTTTCCTTCGCTGTGGTCGGTCATCGACGAGTCGACCGGTCGCGTCATCTGCGAGCTGGACAACCCGATGCGCGATCCCGGCGACGGCACGATCATCAGCGCGACGAACATCTCGATCCTCACCTACGCCGGCGACGGCCAGTGGCGCCGCCAGGAGGACATCTACAACCCGCTGCGGTTCGTCTCCGCGACCGTGAAGTGGTGCCGCAAGGCCGAGGAACTCGGCACGCTGCCCGATGAGGCAGCGGCGTGGATGAAGCAGTTCGGTCGATGACCGCTCTCGTCATCGGCGCCAACGGCTATCTCGGCAGCCACGTCACACGCCGACTCGTGGACTCGGGTGAGGACGTGAGGGTGATGGTGCGCGACGGCGCCAGCACCATCGGTATCGACGATCTGAAGACGACCCGGTTCGTCGGCGACATCTGGAATGACGACGTGTTGCGCGAGGCGATGGCCGGCTGCGACGTCGTCTACTACTGCGTCGTCGACACCCGCGGCTGGCTCAAGGATCCGGCGCCGCTGTTCCACACCAACGTCGAGGGCACCCGAAACGTGCTGGAGGTCGCCAAAGATGCCGGCCTCCGGCGCTTCATCTTCACCAGCAGCTACGTGACGGTCGGCCGCAAGCGCGGCCGCGTGGCCACAGAGGATGACACCATCGCGCTCCGTGGCGTGACCCCGTACGTGAGATCAAGGGTGCAGGCCGAGGAGCTCGTGTTGCGGTATGCCCGTGAGCATGGCCTGCCCGCGATCGCGATGTGCGTGTCAACCACGTACGGCGGCCGCGACTGGGGTCGGACGCCGCACGGCGCGATCATCGCGGGCGCGGCGTTCGGCAAGCTGCCGTTCGTCATGAAGGGAATCGAGTTGGAGGCCGTCGGTGTCGACGACGCCGCCCGCGCGCTCATCCTGGCAGCCGAAGAAGGTCGGGTGGGTGAGCGATACCTCGTCTCGGAGAAGATGATCACCAACACCGACGTGGCCCGCATCGCAGCCGAGGCGGCCGGCGTGGCACCGCCGGCCAGGTCCATTCCGCTGGCGATCTCGTACGCGCTGGCCGCGGTGGGGACGGCCAAGGCGCGGCTACGGGGCACCGATGAGCAGTTCTCGCTGGCCTCATTGCGCCTGATGCGCGCGGAGGCGCCGGTCGACAGCACCAAGGCCCGGCGCGAATTGGGTTGGCAGCCAAGGCCCGTCGAGGAGTCGATTCGTGAGGCTGCGCAGTTCTGGGTGAGCCTGCGAGACGCCAAACGCAAGAGCAGGCAGGGCGGCTGAGGCAGGACTAGCGTCGGGGGACGTGACCGGAAAACTGAAGGTGGACCTGTCGGGCGCCCCGCAGACGATGTTGGCGACGTTCTACGCCAAGGCGCTGGATGCCGAACTCGAGAAACCGATTCTCGGCGACCGGTGGGCCAAAGACATCGTCGACCGCATCGACTACGACTGGTCCAAGACGACGATTACGGCGCGCAACTCTCCAGCGGTTACCACCCGATCGGCACACTTCGACACCTGGGCACGCCAGTTCCTGGCGGTACATCCGGAGGCGACGGTGCTGCACCTCGGCTGCGGCCTGGACAGCCGCTACTACCGACTCGACCCACCGCCAAGCGTCGAGTGGTACGACGTGGACTATCCCGATGTCGCCGAACTGCGCAGGCAGCTGTTCCCGGCGCGCGAGCACTGCCACGTCGTCGCGGCATCGGTGACCGACCCGGCCTGGCTCTCTGACGTGTCCGCCGACCGTCCCACGCTGATGATCGGCGAGGGGCTGACCATGTACCTCACCGAGGCCGACGGGGTCGCACTGCTGCGCCGAATCGTCGACCACGCGCCGTCGGGTGAATTGCAGTTCGACGCGTTCAGCCGGTTCGGGATCAGGACACAGTGGAGCAACGCCGTCGTGCGGCGATCAGGGGCGACGCTGCACTGGGGCATCGACGGGCCGGACGAGATTCTCAGGGCTGTGCCCGGACTGCGGTTGCTGGCTTGGGTGTCGCCGTTCGACTCGCCAACCTTCGCCGATGTCTCGCTGCCGTTCCGGGTGATGGCCAAGGTGATGTCGGTGTCGTCGAAGCTGCGCTACATGGCGCAGTACCACCGCTACGCCTTCTGACGCCCCCGCTTTCCAAGCACGGGTTGGGTTCCGCGGCCCTCGTCGAAGTCAGGACACCATGGGGAGTGGCCGCGCTCGTCGCGCCAGACGAGTTGTAGCGCACGCACGCCCGGCCCGTAGATATTAGCGGCGTGAGCCAGATGCGCGTCCGGATGGTCGACGTCGACGAACTCGAGGTCTACTTCACCGGCGATATTCATGGTGTCGCCCGGCTTGGGCGCTACCTCGCGAATGGTGTAGTAGGCAACCGAGTTCAGGAGTTTCATCGCACGTTCGGGCGATACGCCGGTCACCAGGTACTCAGCGAAGCCCCGCTCGTGCAGTCCGATCGTGTACGCGAACGGTCTCTTCTCGTCCTCGACGTATTGCACAGCCCATTTGTGTTTGGTGATGGTCTTCCGTAGCTCGTCGAGGTAGTCGTCGACGGTGGCGTGCGGGTGGTCGCATTGCCAGCACATGGCATGTCCTTTCGTAGTACTTGCCCACACCATCCGCTCGTGCACCGACATCAGACCTGAGCCGGGCGGCTAAGCCGCCTGAGCGCGCACTCCAAGCACCGGCTGCGGTAGTTCGTCGTCGAATGTCGACTCCCAGGGCCAGTGGCCCGACAAGTCCGTCCATACCAGCTGAACAGCACGGATATCGGTGCCGAATAAGGCAACTGCCAGCCCCAGGTGGGCGTCGGGTTGGTCCACTTCCACGATCTCTATCGCTGCGACGCCCAGGAAATCGAGGTGGGCTCCCGGTGTCAACGGCCCTCCGGTCTTCGTCTCGCCGATGAAATGGTCCAACAGGACGAGCGCCCGTTCCGTCGTCACACCGGTAGCGATCAATTCAGGCCAGCCGAACTGGTGCAAGCCGGTCGTGTAGGCGTACGGGCGTTTGGTGTCATCAACGCATTTGATGACCCAACCGTGTTGGCGCACGGCGTCGCGGATTTCGTCGAGGTGTTCCGCAATGTCGTCATCGCGTGTTTCACATTGCCAGCACATGGCATGCCCTTTCGTCGTATGCCCGCACTATCGCCGCGCCTCTGACAAGTTGACGGGTGGCAGAATCGTCCAGTGCCCACCGCTCCCGTCAACGGCCGTGTCTCGAACTGGTACGACGAACTACCTGCCTCCCGGGGTTCCCTGCCAGGCCACCGCGACGCCGACGTCTGCATCGTCGGCGCCGGCTACACCGGGCTGTGGACGGCGTACTACCTCAAGCGCGCCGACCCGTCGCTGCGCATCGTCGTCCTGGAAGCCCGGTTCGCCGGGTTCGGCGCGTCCGGCCGCAACGGCGGCTGGCTGTCGGGACTGGTGCCCGGCGACCGCAACAGGATGGCGCAGCGGTACGGCCGCGACAGCGTGGTGGCCTGGCAGCGGGCGCTGAACGACTCCGTCGACGAGGTCATCGACGTGGCGGAACGCGAGGGCATCGACGCGGGCATCGTCAAGGGCGGCACCCTGCAGATCGCGCGCAACCCCGCGCAGGCGTCACGGTTGGCCGCGGAAGCCGAGGAAGAGCTCGGCTGGAAGGTCGACGGCATCGCCGTTCTGACGAAAGCCGAAGCGGCGGAACGGATCCGCTTCGACTCCGTGGTGGCGGCCTACCACAACCCGCACTGCGCCCGCATCCAGCCCGCACATCTCGCTCGGGGGCTCGCCGACACGGTGGAGCGCCTCGGCGTTGAGATCTACGAGCAGACGCCGGTCACCGCGATCGACGCTGGCAGGGCGACGACGCCGCACGGCACCGTCACCGCCCCGGTCGTGCTGCGCGCGACCGAGGGGTTCACCGCCCGGCTGCCGGGGCTGCGCCGCCGCTGGCTGCCGATGAACAGCTCGATGATCGCCACCGAGCCGATACCCGACGACCTGTGGGACAGCATCGGCTGGCGCGGCCACGAGACGGTCGGGGATGCCGCACACGGCTTCTTCTACGCGCAGCGCACCGTTGACAACCGCATCGCTATCGGTGGCCGCAGCGTGCCGTACCGCTACGCCTCGCGCACCGACGTCGACGGGCAGGTGCCCGATGCGACGATCACCTACCTGACCGGCGTGCTGCGCGGGGTGCTGCCTCAGGTGCGCGACGTCCCGATCGCGCACGGCTGGTGTGGCGTGCTCGCGGTGCCGCGGGACTGGTCGGCAGGCGTCGCACTCGACAAGGCCACCGGAATGGGTTGGGCCGGTGGATATGTCGGCCACGGCGTCACCGCGACGAACCTCGCGGGCCGTACCCTCGCCGACCTCGTCCTCGACCGCAAGACGCCGTTGACCGAGCTGCCGTGGGTGGGCCACCAATCGCCGAACTGGGAGCCCGAGCCGCTGCGCTGGCTGGGTGTGCGCAGCATGTACCTGGCCTACAAGGCGGCGGATTGGCATGAGGCCCGAGGCCGAGCCAGCACGTCGCCGATCGCGGTCCTCGCGGACAAGATCGCCGGTCGGCCCTAGCGCCTCAGATCGCCGTTACTCGCGACTGGGTGGCAACGACGATGACCGGCGTGCCGTTCGGGGCGCAGACGGCCGGGCTGTCGGCCAGCAACACCGGCGCACCGCCGACGCGGATCCGGGTCGCGCCGACGACGAATTTCGCGGTGACGCAAGGGGTCTTGTCGGGCGGGGCCAGCGGACAGCCCGCCAATGTGTAGGGGACTGCCAGTGTGGTCACCGGCTGACCGGCCACTCGGACCCGCGCGCTGGCCGTGGTGGGGGTGGCCCGGCCGCCGTGGGCGCACAGCACGACCGCGCCGGCATGCAAGATCGGCGTGGCAATCAGGTCACCTCCAGTGCGCCGCCATTGAGAGAGACGGTGGGACCCTGCAGCGCGACGGCGGCGCCCTTTCCGTTACCCAACTCAATGCCGGCACCGGTCAGCGCAATCGTCTGCCCGTCGTGGTTGTGCAGTGTGATGCCCCCGGTGCCGGGGGTGTCATCAAGCAGGATGGAATGCCCACCCGACGTCTGCAGCAGAACGCGCTGCGGATCAGGCAAGAGCCCAGGCTGCATCTCCGCGGCGCTGTCCCACCAGCAGCCTGTCCAAATCGGAAGATCAGGGTCGCCTTGCTCGAACTCGATCCACACCCCCGCACCGACCGCGGGTATGGCGAAGAATCCGGCCGGCGAGCAGGGTAGCGCCCAACCAGTCGTCTCAGGTCCGAACACTGTAGGCACCAGAGCCCGGATTCGGCCCCGACGCAGGGGATCCTCGTTGTTGGCGACCGTGCCGCGGAACTTGCCGAAGTGCGCGCCCCGGTCCCCGGTCATGAAAGTATTTCCGCCCGTTCCTTCAGCCTCTGCAACGTCAGCTTGATGTGGCTGTCGTTGGCGGTGTCGCGGTCGCTGATCCCGGTGGCGAGACCGCCTGCCACCGCCATCCACCCGGGTCGATGATCCCAGGTGCCCTCGGTGACTCGGCAGCCGCCGTCAACGGCGGCGATGTCGTAGCGCCAGTGTGCGATCGGCACCCCGAAGTAGTTCACGTCGAACGCGAACGCGCGGCCGGGATCGGCGTCGGTGATGGTGCACGTGGTCGTCCAGCGCCGGAAGCCGTTGCGGTTGGTGCCCTTGAACACCGCGCCCGGCGCCACCTTGTCGCCCTTGTGCCACTTCATCGCCTCGTTCTCCTCGGCCAGTGAGGCGAGCGTAGGCAGGTCGGTGATGAGGTCGTACACAGCGGCGGGTTCGGCGTCGATGGTGACCTCCGCCTTGGCGGAGGCCGGTCCGCGATCAGTCATTCGGCGATCGTAACCATGACCGAGGAACAGGTGCGGAGTTTGCGTCGTTGCCTCACATATGACCGACAAACCCATTCATCTGCCCTCGGCAACGCACCCGATCACCGTCACGCCCACCGGCAAGCACGTGACGGTCACGGTGAACGGCGTGGTCGTGGCCGACACCGACAATTCGTTGACGCTGCAGGAGGCCAGCTATCCCGCCGTGCAGTACATCCCCATGCAGGACGTCGCGCAGAATGTGCTGAAGCCGAGCAGCACCACCACGTACTGCCCGTTCAAGGGCGACGCCAGCTACTACAGCGTCGAGCCGACCGCGTCCGGCGGCGTCGTCGAGGACGTCATATGGACCTACGAGCAGCCCTATCCGGCGGTGGCCGACATCGCGGGCCATGTCGCGTTCTATCCGGACAAGGCCGAGGTCGTCGTCGGCTCCTAGATCTGGCATAGCCACGCCCACCCGCTTGTCGGTGTTCGAATGTATGTTCGAGTCATGTCAGGGGTTGCGGTCCGGGAGGCGATGGCGAACCTGTGCGCCGCCTACGACGCCCTGGCCGCCTGTGAGTTCGACTCGTTGACCGGCTCCGAGGTGGTGTCGATGATCGACGACTACCAGAGGCTGACCTGCCGGATGCCGACCCAGTCGCATCGGCTGCTGACCCGGCTGCAGGCCGAGACGACACCCGCCCAGATGGGCGCCAAATCCTGGAACGAAGTCCTGCGGATCCGCTGGCGGCTGTCGACGGCCGAAGCGTCACGGCGACTGCACGAAGCCGCCGACCTCGCCGCCCGCACCAGCCTGACCGGTCAACCGTTGGCCCCGATGCTGCCCGCCGTCGCCGCCGCGCAGTCAGCCGGAGTGATCACCGGCGAGCACGTCACCGCGATCCGCGACGCCATCAAGCACCTACCGCCCTGGGTCGACACCACCACCCGGGCGCAGGTCGAGGTGGACCTGGTGCGCGTCGCCGCCGGTGTGGGACCCAAAGAGCTCCGCGAGACCGCCGCCCTGCGGTTGTTCCTGCTGGATCAGGACGGCCCCGAACCCGACGACGCCGAACGCGCCCGCAAACGCCACTTCACCACCACCGCCCAGGGCCGCGACGCGATGACCGCGGCCAGCGCGAACTTCACCCCCGAAGCGTGGGCGGTGTGGGAAGTGATCTTCGCCAAATACGCTGCGCCGGGGATGTGCAACCCCGCCGACGCCGAGCCGTGCACCTCGGGCACCCCGACCCAGGCCCAGATCGACAACGACGATCGCACCCTGGCCCAACGCCAGCACGACGCCATGCTCGTGGTCGGCCGCATCGCGTTGATGAGCGGTGAACTCGGCCACCTCAACGGGCTGCCGGTCAGCGGCATCATCCGCACCACCCTGCAAGACCTGGAAAGCCGCGCCGGCATCGGTGTCACCGGCGGCGGCACCAAACTGCCGATCGCCGACGTCATCCGGATGGGCGCGCACGCCCGCCACCACCTCGCCGTGTTCGACAAGGCCACCGGGCAGGCGCTGG
>Ga0164304_10000157_pt1 | contig 16378 bp, 9 predicted proteins | sample Whisoiple_217_MG_FD_110216 | JGI IMG/M metagenome (GOLD analysis project Ga0164304, IMG submission 110216) | Soil microbial communities amended with pyrogenic organic matter from upstate New York, USA - Whitman soil sample_217_MG | ecosystem: Environmental > Terrestrial > Soil > Agricultural...
GTTTAACAGAAGGCAGTCGAGTTCGGTACAGATTGTATAACGACAGCGATCGCCCGGTTTACTTTGCGGTGTTTTGCTCGGACTGCGCGGGAAGGCTGTCCATGCTCGGCGCTGAGGGCAAAGACTCTGTGGGGGGGATGTCGCGGGCGATCGCTCCTGGGGAGAATGTGACGGGGCCGGTGGCTGGGGCTGTTGGGTGGGCGGTATCTGGGGCGATCGGACTTGCGGAAACTATCATTATATTTAGTGAGAGTCCCTTCGCTCAAACTCTGGCTGCAATAGAAGCCGAAATGCAGCAAACGAGGGATGCCCTGCCAATTCGAGTGTTGTTGAATCCTTTAAATGTGGTGCGGGCGGTGCTCGAAGATTTGCACGCCGCTAGCATTCCGGGGGTGCAGAAAGTGGGGATATCGACGGATGATTGGGCTTTGGATGTGAATGTTTGGGCAACTCTGAGTTTTGTTTATCGGGTGGTTTAATTGTTAAAAACTCCTCGCTCATGAGGAGGCGATTGAAATCGCTTTTGACCTCAAACTACACAAACGAAATCTACCTACGCGAGACTGAGAAATCATATCAATTCCGGTTGCACTCCTCCGGAATTGTTGACTGTTGACTGTTGACTGTTGACTGATTTGCGTACTAGAAGCAGCCCCCCACGGATTTGATAGAGATAACGACCGCATAGGTTGCTTCAAGTAAAGGAAACCCGCCATTTTGAGTACAGTGAGGATAGGCGGGAAACTGTTAGATCGAGATGAAGCTGTAGCAGTTTTAAGCCCAGGGCCAGAAAATACCGATTTTTTGACACCCTGGTTGAGGCTCAAGAGGATTGCCAGTCCTCACAAGTAAAACAAGGAATTGAGCGTAAGTAACGGATAAAAGCACTGTGACGATGAATAATCACCCAGTGCTTCCAGACTTTTTAAGTCTTACACAAAGACTCAAAGGAACTAAAAATTAGTTACTTTCAGCATAGTCTTTTACAATTGCAAATTGGTCTTTAGGGTCATTTAGATTAGTTATATCAAATGAGCCTAGAGGTTCACCCTTTTCAAAAACAGAAACTGTAGGAAAAGATGGATATACTCGTAGTAAGGGGCGATAGATGCTTAGATTTTCTTCAGCTTTACCAACAACAATCTTGTAATTGTTACCGTAAAAGTTTTCCGCTTTTGACTTTAGTCCCTCTAGAACTGAGTCACGGTTTTGACCAGCATAGTTATATCCTTGTTCTAAACCCAAAATTACAACCACAGGTTTATCAGAATTTACCACTTCAGTTTCAAAATTACTTTGATTAAGAGTTGTTATGGTAGCAGCAAACGCCGGAGATGACAAGAACATCATGCTACTTGCAACCAGTACCAAAAACAGTGACACCAATCGTTGTGTGATTCTAACGATATTTTTCATGGTTTTTCTTGTATGAGTAAGAACACGAAAAGTAATCTAACATACAAGTAAAAACGGCACAAGGATAATTAAGACAGTTAAGGCATATTTATGTAATAAATTTTTTAGAAATTAAAATATGATTGGTTATTTGGTGGGGTCAAGCCCACCACAGGTTGAACCAGTGACCGCTACCCTCAAATCAGGCCTAATACCGTTTATAAGAATGGTTAACTAAAACCTTTGGCATCCGTTTATGGGAATGGTTTTGCCAAAGCTTTTCATAGCGTAGATCAGCAACGCCTCCTGACGTAGCTGTAAAGGTTGCAAGTCTTGGATGGGGATAGGCCGATATGCTGATGAATCTGTAGCAGTTTCAAGTCCTAGATGAGGAAATCAATTTTCTTGCAGCGGTCACTGGTTGAACCTGTGGCGCGCCCGGTTGCACCGAATGACCAATAATCAAAATCTAAAAATTTTATTAAATATGTCTCAACTGTTCTTAATATCTTAACTGTCCTTATGTCCTTTTCCTGTGTGTGTTAAATTCCTTTCCAAATTTAATAGGAGATAAACTCAAAATGGCACCCCAATATTTTTATATATAGCCTTTCTCAGAAAGATGAGGTACTCATGGGCATAGGGCATAGGCCTCCGTGGGCATACCTCACTTTTTTGAGAACCGCTATAGTTTCAAAAAGAAGTGGCAAGATGTTACACGTCTTAAATGGTTCTACTGCTGACAATGCCGAGATTGTACAGCATACAAAATGAGGAGGTGATCACCAAAGATGGGCGCTTAAACCAGAGATTTAAGAAGTATTGAAGAACGAAACCACTAATAGTTTAGATATTAGTGGTTGTGTTCTAACATCCACTGTAAATTGAGTTTCGGCTACCATTGACATAGGGTCTATCATTGCTGATATCCTCTATATTCAAACAGGTGAAAAATCTGATGGATGTACAGCAAGTTCACAGTGGCCGCTCAACAGTGGTATTGGAGAGCGTACTTATAGGACTGCGGTGAAATTTGATTCACCTTTTCGAGTGCCTCCAAAAGTATCTCTTGCAATCAGCGGACAGGATGTTGACGCATCAAAAAATAACCGACTTCACCTCGTAGCTGAAAATATTACTGTAGATGGTTTTGACCTTGTTTACATAACATGGTGTGACACAGTATTATATAGAGTTTGGGCAACCTGGACAGCGATAGGTCTAAAACCATAAATAGAAAATTTAACTGGCTAGAAAGCTGGCAAGCCTGATGGGGTGACAACCAAGCTAAAGCTTTGATAAATATTCTATTTCTTGACCTAGCTGTAGTGTTTCCAAGTCGTAGATGGGGATATTTGAGTATCCCCGCCTAGCACTATTTATATCAATCAAACTTTTTTTTATAGATTTTCTTAATTTACTTGACAAAGGTGTAAAAGTGAAAAACACTGGAACGACCGAAATCACCCAGTGTTTTTTGATATCGTTATGGTATTAGTTAAGAAACTTTACCTAATTGCTCTTTTATGCGGTCAAATGCTTCTGTAATTCCATCTGAGCCAATCCAAGATCCTCCTACAAATTCACTGTTTTTAAAGCCTAAAATAGTAGGTGGGGGGTGGAAACACTGCGGTTCGCCCTGTTTGCCCTGACTACTCAATGTTTTAGTTTAGCACCCCTACACTTCCACCCTGCACGATCGATGAAAGCGGGGTAGCTAAAAGCAACGGGAACCGACAGAATCTCTGACCTTACCACCTGCTGCTCCTGTTTTTGCAACACAACTGTCTTAACTGTCTCTCAAAAAATATTTAGCCGTCTTATTAACTGTCTTAACTGGGATTGAAATCGGACTGCTATTCAACTAAGGTTTTTCGTGTACAAGCAATCTATTTCAGCTTGTTAATAACCTTAACAATAATCCTCTAAGTCTTTTAGGGTACTGTTGCTCGCGTTGTGGATGCTTGGTGAAATAGAATCAGTAAATAAGGATGTAAACAATGTCAATTGCCATTTTGTTCAATGGAGCCGCTTCATATATCGCCCAAGAAGCGGGAATTTTAGACTTACTGCTCGGTAATGTTGAGGGTGTACCAGGCGTAGGCTTAAATATTCAAGACGTGAAATTCGTCGGTGGACTGAGTTCGGGAGCGCTGATGTCCTTTGTCTTCAATGCCGCTTTTTGTCCTTCTCCAAAGCTTACATGGGATGATTTTAAGCAAAAAACTCTCTTCACTATGACCACAGAGAAAGTCTACACAGGAGAAAAACCTTTCGACACCTCTCCGCTGCGTAAGCTTCTAAGAGATATCACCGAGCAAGTAGGTTACACCACGATCAAAGATTTGCCGTTTGAGAGCGCAATTCTTGCAACAAATGTATACTTCGAGGGCTTGAAATTACAAACTAAAACCTATTGGCTTACGAATATTGCAAAAGTTGCCAGCGAACTTCCAAGTGACACTGACAAATTGGTGATTGCTAAAAACATTAAGGACCACCAGCTTGATCTGAGATTGGTTTCTTCCTTAATGTGTTCCACTGCTATTCCACAGACTTTCCCCGAGCAAACACTTTACTACAAAGCCAAGCCCCTCGTCAATCTCCCTATTAAGAACAGCGCCGGTATAGCTGCAAATTTTGTCGATGGGGGAGTTGGCGATGGTATGGTTTTCTCTGATTATCAAGAGTTTTTCGAGGCCTATGGTGAAAAGTTTGATAAGATTTACTTCATTTCTCCCAATTTCGCCAAGACCGAAGCAGAGGCTTTGCAACGAATCAGTGTAGCCAAGCGTAGCGGTGCCCTTGAAGAACTTGAAGAACCAGAACCCGCTATGGATCCTTTATTGGTTATGGACACCTGGACAAAAGAGTTTCTTAAAGACATCAAAGATTACAATTCTGACAAACATTTGGCAAACACAATTTATTATTGTAAGCCAGAAGTAGAAGGTTTTAATGCTTTGAATTTCAGCAATGAAAAAGAACAATACGATGCCACAATTGACTGGGGAAAGAACAACCCGAACAACATTGCCATTGATATTAGCACTATTACACTGTAGTTAGTCTAGGGCGATTGAGTGTTGTTCTATCAAGAGAGGTGTGAACCGCTCGCACGGATCACGTTGAGCATGAGTATCCCTTCCCTTGACCTTCGAGTAGCTAGTGTATGACTTCCTGGGTAAACTCCAGGAAGTTTAACCAGTGATACTCTCTATTTTGTGAAAATCTAGGAATAGCTGTCTTAACTATCTTCTAAATTTTTTTGCTTAACTGTCTTAACTGTCCTTGCATTTTCGCTCTGACTTTGAGAAGGTCTTAACCAATAGCAGTACATCAGCAATTATAGAAAAATTTATTAGGTAAACAGTAAGTAGAAACCTAGGAAATATTTTTTTCTATAAATCGTGTCGGCTAAATAGTAAATCATCAAAAAAACAAGAGGTAACGTATGAGCAATATTCAAGAAGTACTACCTGCTTCAGAATTCTTGAAAAAGAACTTAGGTATTTCCGAGATTCCTACTGAAGCATATCTTAACTATGGATATGCACTGCTCGCTATTGCTGGAGCAGACGGAGAGGTTTCAGAAGCCGAACTTAACTGGTTAGTAAATCATCAACGCATGGCTGGCGCTCCTGAAGAAGTAATAGAAAAATACAAAACCTTTGAGTACAAAAATGCTGATTTAGAACCCCTGCTGGCTAAGGTTTCAGTTGATGTTTCTACTTGGTCAAAATCAAGGTCATTGTTGTATCATGCAATTCAAATGGCTCGTGCCGATGAGGATTACTCAATTGAAGAACAAAAAGCTGTAAAAAAAGCAGCTAAACTGCTGAAGGTTGAAGATGATATTGCACTTGCTCTCAACAGATTGGTAGAGACCGAAGAAGCAGTAACGGCATTACGCAAAGCGCTACTACAGACTGAGGTTTTAGCTTAATTTAGCAGAACCCCAAAATCCCCAGCAAGTCGATTTAGAGGGTGTGGGGTTCCCACACCCTACACCACAATAGAGTGCAAGCCGCTATGAATTTCCTGGTGGTCTGGGGTAAAATATAAGGACATCTCTATTTCTTGTGCGATCGCGCAGGGTACCCCAAGGGAACTTGGAGGTCTTTTTCTTTTCCTACCCCCGATACCATAATTTTTTGTCAAATGAAACCAGATTTCAATTTTTTTGAGCATTGGTATCCTATGATACCACTCGAAGACTTAGATCCCAAGCAACCAACTTCAGTAACACTTTTGGGACTGCGTTTAGTTATCTGGAAACCCAAATCATCTGAAACTTTCCAAGTGTTTTTAGATAGCTGTCCCCACCGCCTTGCGCCCCTAAGTGAGGGGCGCATTGATGACGAAACAGGGAATTTAATGTGTAGCTATCACGGTTGGCAATTTGATGAGCAGGGAATTTGTACTGATATTCCCCAAGCGGAAAATCCAGAACTTGTAAGCAAGAATAAAGAAAATCTGTGTGCTGTAGCACTACCAGTTCGCCAGCAACAGGATTTACTCTGGGTTTGGCCAGATGCAAAATCAAGGGAACAAGCTGCAAATACACCCTTACCTTTATCACCGCAAATTGATGCAACTAAAGGCTTTGTTTGGTCTTCTTTTGTACGAGATTTAGAATATGATTGGGAAACCCTTGTGGAAAATGTGGCAGATCCGAGTCATGTTCCTTTTGCTCATCACGGCGTGCAGGGCGATCGCAAACAAGCAAGCTCGATCGCGTTCAAAATTGTGCAATCAACACCCAATTTGATTGAAGCGGTAATAGGTGAATCTTTTCAAAGAAAAATCACTTTTGAACCACCTTGTCGCTTGGAGTATGCGGTCAGTTTGGGCGATGACAGCAAACAGTTTGGATTGATCACCTACTGTATACCTGTGTCTCCTGGGAAGTCTAGAATTGTCGCTCTATTTGCCCGTAACTTTGGCAAAACACTCCATCGTCTCATACCCCGTTGGTGGGATCACATCACCAATCGCAATGTTGTTCTTGATGGAGATATGGTTCTTCTACAGCAGCAAGAGTATTTTCTCCAACAAGCAAAATCTACCCAAAGCTGGAAAACTGCCTATAAGTTACCTACAAGTGCAGACCGTTTAATAATTGAGTTTAGGAATTGGTTCGATCGCTATTGTCACGGACAACTACCCTGGAACGAAGTTGGAATCAATGTTCCACCGACAGGGAACATCAATAACGATCGCCAACAAACGCTCGATCGCTACAAACAACACACCCAACATTGTAGTAGCTGTCGAAAAGCACTTTTGGTCGTGCAACGCTTGCAGGCATTGCTTTTAGTCTACTTTGTGATTACTGTTGGCGCTGTTGCTCTCCTTCCCGATGAATTGCGACTTTATGTGGGTTTACCCTTAATTGTGATAGCACTACTAGGTCTAGGAGCTTACACTTGGCTGAGATTCTGGCTTAGTCCTAGATTTTACTTTTTGGACTACATCCATGCACACAGATAAAAGCAATTTTCAGGCACTTTTCTAGGAAACGCTACAGTTCAGGTAGAACCAAGAAATAAAAACAACTTTCCTGCAAGCCATCAAGCTTAACTTGTGGCGATCGCTTGTACAGACTAAATAGTTTACGACCATCAACCAGTTGAGATATAGCGCCGTACCCCAACAACGGCGCTATATCTCAGCTTCGTCATTTAGGGTAAGAGCATTGGCGCAACTATTGGGGCAAACAACAGGCATGACAGAAAAACTCTTTTGTCACTTGCATCTTAGCCACAATCCTGCACTTGATTGAATGCGCGTTTCCGTTCTGGCGGAAATTTGGTGAGAAATTTTTCTGAAATGAGCAGCTAGGTAACGTTTCAGCCACCGTATGGCCGCTCGTTGCAGCGAAGCTACCCTTTCCCCCCTCTTGATGTCCTTGAGCTTGCAAAAACAGCCTCAGTAACACTTGCAAGCTATCCCGTTGATGGCAACGCGGCATCAACCCCAACAGAGTATAATGATAGCCCTTGGGCAAAGCTGTGGTATCACCACCCCAAGGGCTGGGGTGGGCAATAATTTTTTCCCTTGTTCTTGCTAGCTTTTGGTTTCACGCCCTTTTCTCATTAAATACCCCTCTTTGGCAACTAGAGCAGTTGTACTGGTTTAAGATGTGAGTAAAACTAAACGCAAACGAGGAGTTGTACTAACTTCCATAGGACTTAAACGGCTACAGTCAGCAATTCTTTCTGTAGAAATAGCAGAAAATAAAGGCGAACACTTAAGTCTAGAAAAACTAAGCTCGCGCATTGATGTTTCCAGTAAAACTCTGAGTAGATTATGGTCTTTAAGTGAACGTGTAGACCAAAAAACTGTAAAACTCTGCTTTAGCGCCTTTAAGCTGGAATTACACAGCGAAGACTACACTATCCTTAATGAAGCAAATGAGGCTGAAACATCTGAGTTTTTGTCGGTTGGTTCAACTACAGAAGATTCATCTCAACTTTCAGAATTTACCTCATTTGTCGAAGAACATCACGAACAAACTGAACAGATAAAAAAGCATTGGTTATACCCGGATGGCCCCGTACCTCTAAATTCTCCCTTTTATATTGAACGTCCTCCACTAGAGAGAAAGGTTTATCGAGAAGTAACTCAAAGCGGTTGCGTGATTCGGATTAAGGCTCCCAAACAGATGGGTAAAAGTTCTCTTGTGTTGCGGCTTTGTGCCTTTGCACAGAAGCAAGGGTATCAGACTGTGAATCTGAATTGCTACCAATTTGATAGTGAGTGTCTAACTGATTTAAACAAACTGTTGCGTCGTCTTTGCTGGCAAATTGCCACAGAATTAGGTATTGAACCCAACTTCAAGGAAAAATGGAATGAAGAAATTGGCTATAACTTGAGTAGCAGCTTCTATTTACAAAACTATTTACTCAGTCATTGCCAAAGTCCAGTGGTTTTGGTGTTGACGGAAATTGACCGTTTTTTTGAATATCCTCACATTTGTAAAGACTTTTTTGCTTTGTTGCGGTCGTGGTGTGAGGAAGCACGACACAATCCCAACTGGCTAAAGCTGAGGTTAGTAATAGTTTACTCTACGGAAGATTACATCTCTATGGATATTAACTTCTCGCCTTTTAATATTGGTCTCCCAATTCGTCTGAAGGAATTTACTCAACCACAAGTAGAAGATTTAGCTATGCGGTATGGCTTAAACTCATTTGAAGCTAAGGATTTTGCCCAACTGATGTCGCTAGTAGGAGGACATCCTGCACTGATTCAGATTAGTTTGTACTATCTTTGCTCTGAAGAAATGACCCTGCAAGAACTTATACAAAATGCGCTCACCAATGGTGGCATCTACCGCTATCATTTATGGCGACAGTTAATTAAACTGCAAGAAAATCCTAGACTCGCAAAGACTTATACTGAAGTTCTGACAGCAAATCAGGGTATTTCTCTTAATTCTATTGAGGCTTACAAGCTTGAAAGTTTGGGATTAATTCGCTTAGAAGGCGATCTGGTCTTACCGCGTTGCGAACTTTACCGTACCTATTTTGCAAAACAGCTATCGACAATTGTTTGATAGAGCAACAGCCCGCTTTACCTAAAATTTTTGTCAATCAACGCAAGATTGCCAGTCCATTGTGAGCAAGTTCTGTGCTACTTTTTATGAGTTAATACGGTGTATTAATTTAGCATTTGAGCCTTGGAAATTGGCGGTTGTTTAGGTGTTTCTACATCCAAGCTTAATGCTTTTAAAGTATGCTTAATGTCTCCCAATACTTGGTAGTCTGGCTTTTATTTAGAATTGATTATTTGGCTATTACTTACGCTACTAATATGAATAACTTGCTTTTTACTACCATACAACCACACTGTCTATAAAAATGGTGTGCCACAGTTACCTGAAATACGGTAGTTACCTAAAATACGCTGTACTACATCAAGCTGTACTGCTAAATAGCAATATTTACTTTTAATAATTTATCTACAAATTGCTAATCATTATGTTAGTATCGGTATTTGATAATCACACTTAAATATGAGATATCAAGTAGGGGGTAGTCTCCGCAGTGACGACCCCACATACGTTACCCGTCAGGCAGATGAACAACTCTATGCCAGCTTGAAAGCTGGCAATTTCTGTTATGTATTCAACTCTCGTCAGATGGGCAAGTCATCGTTACTACAACGCACAAGTTATCGTCTTAAGGAAGAAGGGCATAGCTGTGTTTACTTAGATATGACTCGCTTGGGTATTGAAGATACTACACCAGAACAATGGTACAAAGGCATTATTATCACCTTATTATATAGTTTTAAACTAGCGTCACAAATTGAGTTTCAGGGTTGGTGGGAAATGCAAGCAGGTATTTCCTATGTGCAAAAATTACACTTATTTTTTGAAGAGTTCTTACTACCAAGTCTCAAGAGCGATTCTATACGAAACGGCAAAGCTAAACGCATTTTTATATTTATTGATGAAATTGATAGTCTGCTGAGTTTAAGTTTCCCAATTAACGACTTTTTTGCTTGGATTCGTCAGTGCTATAACCTACGACCACATAATTCAAACTTTGAACGCTTGGGATTTGCACTATTTGGTGTAGCTAGTCCCTCCGACTTGATTGCTGATAAACGCCGCACGCCCTTTAACCTTGGTAAAGCAATTGAGTTACAGGGCTTTGGACTGCATGAAGCCGCGCCTTTGCTTCTAGGATTAGAACAAGTAGTCAGTCAACCACGAGCAATACTGCAAGAGGTTATTTATTGGACAGGCGGACAACCGTTTCTGACACAAAAACTCTGTGATTTGATTACTGAAGTTGCCTTTGAAACTACTGCAGGAATGATTACCCTACCTCTAGGTACAGAAGCCTTGTGGGTAGAGCAATTAGTACGATCGCAGATTATTCAAAATTGGCAGTCACAAGACGAACCCGAACATTTGCGTACTATTCGCGATCGTATCCTATTCGACGAACAACAGGCAGGGCGGTTGTTGGGTATTTATCAACAGGTGTTGCAAGCAGAAGAGGCCGGGGAGGCGGGGAACACAGGAGAAGAGTTTTTCCCTGTGTCCCTGTGTCCCTGTGCCCCTGTGCCTCTTCATTCTGTTCTAACTGATGATAGTCGAGAACAGACACAACTGTTGTTGTCCGGTTTAGTTGAGAGACACAACGGATATCTCAAAATTAAAAATCCTATCTATCGGAATGTTTTTAATGCTCAATGGGTGTTAAGACAACTAGATAATCTCCGTCCCTACTCGCAAACATTCAACGCTTGGGTAGCATCGGGTTACAAAGATGAATCACGTCTGTTGCGAGGACAAGCTTTAAAAGATACTCAAAATTGGACACTGGGCAAGAGTCTGAGCGATTTGGACTATCACTTTTTGGCCGCAAGTGTTGAATGCGATCGCCGAGAAGTGCAAATGGCATTGGAGGCAGCCCGGGCCAAAGAGGTAGAAGCACGACTCGTACAAGAAAAAAGAACGGCTTTATTACAGAGATATCTCCTAGTTGCAGTAAGTATTGGGTTGCTAGTTTCTAGTAGTTTGGGAATAGGAACTTTCATTTTGTATCACCAGACTCGCAAAAGTGAAAGTCAAGCCAAAAACAGTGAAATTCGAGCGCTTGTATCTTCTTCTGTTGGATTGTTTGCCTCAAATGGCAGATTGGATGCACTTGTAGAAGCAATCAAAGCAAAAAAAAGACTGCAAAAATTAGGTAAATCAAATACAAATCTTGCACCTCAAGTAGAAAATGCACTGCAACAAGCAGTTTATGGAGCAGATGAGTACAACCGTTTTGGGGGTCATACAGCAGCTGTTCTAGCTGTAGATGTCAGTCCTGACAGTTCTCTAATTGCCTCAGCAAGTCTAGATCGCACAATCAAGCTTTGGCGACGTGATGGCACGCTAGTTGCAACTCTCAAAGGTCATAAGGGAGCAGTTAGAACAGTAGATTTTAGCCCTGATGGTCAAACACTCGCCTCAGGGGGTGAAGATGGCACTATTAAACTGTGGAACCGAAATGGTCAGTTGCTAAGAACTTTAAAAGGTCACACGGCTTTAGTTTGGGGAGTAGCTTTTAGTCCCGATGGTCAGTTCCTTGCCTCTGCCAGTTGGGACAAAACGGTGACAGTCTGGAAGCCAGACGGCACAAAGATTAATACGTTTCAAGGTTACACAGAGGGATTTAATGGAGTAGCCTTTAGTCCGGATGGTCAGCTTATTGCTGCCACAAATCTAGACAAAACAGTAAAACTCTGGAAACGAAATGCTACAGGCTGGCAAAACCCCAAGCTAGTACAAACTCTTCAAGGTCACACTAGTTGGGTTGTAGGAATAGCTTTCAGCCCTGATGGTAAGACTATTGCTTCATCAAGTGAAGATAAAACTGTCAAACTTTGGCAGCTTCATAGCATAGATGGAAGCTACCGCCAGTATCAAACTCTTCAAGGACACAGTGCTGGGATTTGGAAAATTGCCTTTAGTCCCGATGGTCAGACTATTGGCTCCGCTAGTCTCGACAAAACAATTAAACTTTGGAATATTGATGGTACAGAACTGAGGACACTTAAAGGACACACTGCGTCAATTTGGGGAGTGACTTTTAGCCCCGACGGCAGCTTTATTGCTTCGGCAGGCGCGGACAACGTTGTCAGACTCTGGCAGAGTGAAAACCCATTCCAAAAGTCTATGATTGCCCATCAGTCCGGGGTTTGGTCAATCGCTATCACCTCCGACAGTTCGACCCTAGCCACAGCTAGCCACGAAAATGCCGCGAAATTTTGGAGTCGCGAAGGCAAATTACTCAAAACTTGGACTGAATCTGGAGGCTCAATCTCCCAAGTTTCATTTAGTGGAGATGATAAATTAATTGCTCTTAAAATTAACAATGATACGGTAAAACTCAAGAAGCCAGACGGCACCAATGTTGCTACTTACAAAGTTCCTGACAGCAAAATCATCGAAGCGCTAATAAGTCCTGATGGTCAAACGCTGGCGATCGCAACTGTTAAAAAGATTGTTCAGATATGGCAGCGCTCGCGCCCTGCACCGCAGATCCTCAAAGGACATCAAGCAGAAGTGTGGCAAGTTGTATTTAGTCCAGACGGTCGATTCATTGCTTCAGCCAGTGGCGACAATACCGTTAAGCTGTGGACGCTTGACGGTGAGCCAGCGCTGCGCGAGGGTTTCCCGCAGCAGGCGGCTGGTAAACTCCGAAGGGGCAGATTGTTCAGAACTCTTGCAGGACACGGTGCAGCAGTATGGAGGGTTGCTTTTAGCGCTGACAGTAAAATGGTAGCTTCTGGAAGTGGTGACAATGCTGTTAACCTGTGGACACTGGATGGGAAGTTGCAGAAAACTTTCAAAGGTCACACTGCTGCAATTTGGGGAGTTGCGTTTAGTCCCAATGGAAAAATACTTGCTTCTGGTAGCGTAGATGCTACTGTCAAACTCTGGAAGCTTGATGGTACGGAAATAACGACCCTTAGAGGACATACCGCAGCGATTAGGCAAATTGCTATCAGCCCCGACGGGAGTTTTCTAGCTTCAGGGGGTGATGACAACACGCTCGTTCTTTGGAATTTGCAGCGAATTCTCCACCTAGATGCACTGACTTATGGTTGCAAGTTGGTGCAAGATTATCTGAAAACTAACACAGCAGTTGAGAAAGGATCTCGCTCCCTCTGCAAGGACTTTTAGCTAGTCAGACGGGAATCCCCACACTATATCGCTTCGATTAGTGTGGGATGAGAGGCGCGTGAATCGAGGATTCCACATTTTCATGTCCTCGCCAGCATAGCGGGCGAGCAATGAAGGTGTGGATGACGAGATGAACAAATCTTTATTTGCCAACATCGTTACTTGACATAATTATTAAATTACTGCTTGACACAATATAGTTTTTTCTGGTATTTTTTTTCTCAGCAAATGCGTAAAGGTCGTAGCGCAATGAAAGTAACATATCAGTATCAGTTCTATCCCAACACCATTCAAAAGTTAAGCCTAAATCATTGGTTGAGAATTTGTCGCTATTGGTACAACAGGCAGCTAGGCGATCGATTGGATTGGTGGGAGAGTAACCGGACTACTATAAATGCTTGCCCATTAGTTGCTAGCATCTCTACGCCTCGTGAAAAGCCTAACTACTATTCCCAAAAACAACAATTACCAGTCATCAAAAAAGACCTAGTAAAAGTCTTCCACAGTGGCGAGCTATTGGACTTCAAGCAGGTAGATTCAACTATTCTGCAAGATGTTTCTAAGCGAGTAGATAAAGCCTTTGAGCGGTTTATCGTAGGGGACAGTAAAGGCGGGCGATCGGGTAAACCCCGATTCAAGACTGAAGCGGATTACCGGACGATGACTTTTTCTACGGCTAATAACGACTGGATTAAGCTGGTTCGCAAGAATTGGTTTTATATCCGATTGCCGAAGTTGGGTGTCATAAAAGTTCGGATGCACCGCCCAATCCCCGATGGATTCACTATTAAGCAAATTAGTGTAACTAGAAAGGCTGACGGTTGGTTCATCCAGATAATGCTTGAAGACGCTTCAGTACCCCAGTTTATTCCTGATAAAGTTACCCCAAACTGGGATAACTCAATTGGGTTGGATGCGGTGCTACATGAAGATGTCTATTTAGCAATATCGTCAGGGGAAAAGCTACCTTCGTTGAAACCGCTTCGCAAAAACCAAGCTAAGTTAGACCAGATATCAAGGAGGCGGAACAAACGGAAGCGCGGTTCTAAAGCCCGACGGAAATTAGCCAAAAAAGAAGCGAGACAGCACCAAAAAATAGCGCGTTGTCGCCAAGATTTCCACTACAAAACAGCTCACAGACTTGTCAGGTCTGGAGCTAAATTCTTTTTTCATGAGGACTTAAACTTAAAAGGCTTAACGAAACGGAATAAAGTTAAGCAAGATAATGAGGGTACTTACCTCCCAAACGGTCAATCAGCTAAATCAGGACTAAATAAGTCTTGGCTGGATGCTGCGTTCGGTCAGTTTTTTAAGACGCTGGAATACATAGCCGAAAAAGCTGGATCAGTCGTCGTTCCGGAAAAACCTGCTTATACCTCAATGGTTCTGTGCTATCGGAATGAAATTGTTTTCACCGATTGCGGTATGCGAAGCTATTGGGATGAGCAACATTCTTTAATGGTCGATCGCGATGTTAACGCGGCGATTAATTTAAAGAGACTTGGGTTGGGCATTTTCCCAAGGAGAAAACGCCGTAGCGGGAATCTTTCTATAGTAGGAACTATAGATGATAGTACCGCGAAGGAAATTTTGCACACCCTTCATCGGGCTGCAAAGATGCCCACGTCATAGCTGTACTCAGCTTGACGTGGGAGTATGTCACAGCCTATCCGAAAAATCCGTTACGCTCTAAACTGACCTAATAGACAGCCATAAACTCTCGTCAATCTCAACAAAGATATCCGCAAGGTGGATTTCCGCGGATTTGGTATAATATCAATTCCGGCAGTCAGGCCGGAATGATATCAAATCCGCGCTTCGGGAGTCGGGGGTAAAGTCGAATCAAGCTCGCAACAAATCAGGAGCGCAATTTTCATTTTTTTGACCCCTCCTTCTACAGTCAACAGTCAACAGTCAACAAGCAGCGACGGTGCAGCCGGAATCGATATAAGAAATCAAGACTGATAAACCTTTTCTACCATTTGAGCCAAGCGTTTCATTGCAGTTTCAATCTCATCATTTGTCGCAGTCAAACTGATGCGCAAACACTCGTGCTTGTGCTGCCAATCTTCCCGCAAACCTGGAAAGAAAGAACTTCCAGGCACTACAATTACGCCGACTTTCTTCAACTCTTGATACAGTTCCCAATCAGTCATTGGCAAATCTTTCAGCCACAGCCACGCAAAAATTGCTCCTTCGCCCCGGTGCAAAAACCACGGCAAATCCTTCGGCATTGCTTGTTCTAGGGTGGTTTCTACGATCGCAAATTTGCTTTGATAGTACGGCCGAATTACGTTGATGGAAATATCGGCAAGAGCGCCGGAAGTAATGGCCCGAGTTGCGATCGCCTGTCCGTATCTCGGCGAATGAATGCACATATTGGTCTGAAAAGATTCTAATATTTGAATGATTTTTTCATCGCCGATCGCAATTCCGATTCTTTCACCCGGTAATCCGGCTTTCGACAAACTCATACAGTGCACGATATTGCCCCCAAAAATCGGCGTCATTTCGGTAAAATTCAAAGACGGGAAGGGAGGGCCGTAGGCGGAATCAACCAACACCGGCACGTCGAAAGCGGCCGCTAAATCGGCAATTTTCTTAACTTCGTCGTCGGTGAGAACGTTGCCGGTAGGGTTGCAGGGACGGGAAAAAATGACGCAACCGGTGGTTTGGTCGATCGACAGTTGGCTGAAATCCGGGCGGTATTTGAACCTGTGAGCACCCGCATCAATATCGAGGGTGGGTTTGCAGGCGACTACCGCTTCGGGAATCAAGCTAACGCCTCCGTAACCCGTGTAGTCTGGGCTCAACGGTAGAACGATATTTTTAAGGCTACCCCCCCTAGCCCCCCCTTGGTGAGGGGGGGATTGATTTGCCGTTGCCCCCCCTTGGTAAGGGGGGGATGGGGGGGGTGCGGTGTAGCCGCCGAAAGCGTTGGCTGCGTAGAAATAAATCGATTGACTTCCCGGAGTAATTAGGATATTGCGATCGGTCAAATTCAATCCGTAACGCTGGTTGAAATCCGCCAAAACCGCATCGATCAACGGCTGATAACCTTGACTGGAACCGTAGCGACAAACCACCTCGCCGTATTCCGAGCTCGCCAAAAGTTCCGCAGTGCAGTCGCGCCACAACTGCTCGACTTCCGGCAAAATCACCGGATTTCCGGCGCTCAAATTGATAAACTCCTGCCCGCTGCCGGCTCTGAGAGTTTCAATAATATCTTTCATAATTGCCCGAACTCCCGTGAGGTGGGACATCTGAGCGCCAAATTGAGTCAGGGCA
>Ga0164304_10000158_pt1 | contig 16361 bp, 15 predicted proteins | sample Whisoiple_217_MG_FD_110216 | JGI IMG/M metagenome (GOLD analysis project Ga0164304, IMG submission 110216) | Soil microbial communities amended with pyrogenic organic matter from upstate New York, USA - Whitman soil sample_217_MG | ecosystem: Environmental > Terrestrial > Soil > Agricultural...
ATGCGTGCGCTGTGTCGTCAGCTGGCCACCGTGGTGACGGTCAGCGGCGAAATCAACGAGTCGAACCTTGATCGCATCAGTGCCTACGCACAGCGCTTCGTCCTGACGGAGAAGCCCTTCGTGTTGGATCTGACCGGCGTGAACTCCTTTGGGCCGGAATGTATTTCAATGTTGTACGCCATCAACGAGAATTGCCGCCACGCCGGCGTCGAGTGGTCGCTCGTCGCGAGCCAACCTGTCAATCGCACCCTGCGGTTGTCCGGTGAGCGCGAAACCTTCCCGACCAGCAGCTCGGTTCACGAGGCGCTGCACGATTTCGCAGACATCATCGGTGAACGCCGCCGGCTGCTTCCTCTACTCACCAAGACCGCCTAAAGAAAGGGCGATCACGTGCTCATCGATCTCCGCTGGTTGACCTACCTGCTCGGCAGGCACACCGCTACACCCACGCCCGCGCGCTAGTCCGCCGGAGCGTTGCTCGGCGAGCTGGTACCTCTCGCGCTCGTCGTCGCACTGTCGCCGGTATCGATAATTCCGGCGGTCGTGCTTGTTCTGCACACCGACCACCCCAAGCCCACCGGGCTGGCCTTCATGACCGGCTGGCTCGTTGGGCTCGCGGTGTTGACCGCCGTCTTTGTCCAGGTGCCCCATCTGATCGACGGCCTCGGTCGAGAGTCTCCGACGTGGGCACCCGTGTTGCGGATTGCGGTCGGTGTCCTGCTCATCGCGCTCGGCGCCGGGCGGTGGGTGACGCGCAAACGCGAGTCACGGCCGCCTGCCTTCCTCAACCGGCTGGGACGGATCAGGCCCGTCGGCGCCGGGCTCATCGGATTCGGCCTGGTAGTCGCCAATCCGAAGGTCGTCGTGATGAATGCCGCGGCAGGTCTGATCATCGGCACCGCCGCGACCGGCATCGGCGGCTGGCTTGCCGTGGCGTTCTACACCGCCCTCGCCGCGTCGACGGTGATCGCCCCGGTTCTCGCCTACCTGGTGGCCGGCGAGCGCGTCGACGGGCAGCTCGAACGGGTGAGGGACTGGATGCAGCGCGAACATGCCACCGTGACGGCGGCCATTCTTGTCGTCGTCGGAATTCTGTTGGCCTACACCGGGATTCGCGCGCTCAGCGTTTAGCGGTCCGGAGACCAGTACGCAAGCATCTCGTTGAACGTCTCGAAGGCGGCGCCGGATACGCCGTAGGTCGCCTCGAAGTGGATGCTCAGCGGGAAACCGAGATCGGCGACGCCGTCGATCACCCGCTTGTACAGGTCGACCATCAGCGCACGCTTGTCGGCGGGATCGCGGCTCGCCAGTGATCGGACGAACTCCTGCTCGCCGGCGACGGCCGCATTGCCGGGGTCCTGGATCAGCCAGTCGATCAGACCCACCCGGGTCTCGACCTTGGGCACGAAGCCGAAGGACAGCAGAATCTCGGGCCGGTGGTCGGAGTTCTCGGCGAAATCGGCGAGGAACCCCACGATCGCATCGGAGTACAGCAGCTGGGTCATGCCGTAGTTGGCGCCCTGGTTGCACTTGAACTCGAACCGGCCCTGCTCGCCTTCACGGGTCGGGATGAGGATCGCACCGCGGTTGTCGATCACGTCGCGGTAGATCGACAGCGCATCCGTCGGGGCGACGCCGGTGCCTTCGCCGTCGCTCATGGTGCGGGGCACGCCGACGAAGACGATGCCCTCGAACCCGGCGCCACGCAGCGACGTCAGCCGCTCGCCCAGGGCCGCCTCGTCCATGAACGGGGTGACCTGTGTGCACAGCCCGCGGAGGTCCGGCAATTCCGGCTTTATCAACGACCAGTATTCGAGGACGTCGAGCTTCGGCTTCATCGGGACGGGGCGGTCGTCGTCCTCCTCGATCATCCCGGGGATCATCACGTGTTTGAGCCGGCCCGCGAGGCCGGACTCCGCGGAGATCTTCGCGACCTTGCGCGCCTCTTCTTTCGCATACTCGGGCCCGCGCTCCACATTGGGAGGCACCAGCTCCAGTGCGATCGTGTTGAGGGTCACAGCGTTGCTCCTGATCCAGATGACCGAACCACGATACCGAGCGCAGCTGTGTAGTTCGAAATCGCCGACTGTGATCTACAGCGCCCGGCGGGCCACTCGCACCTGCTCAGCGATGTCGTCGTCGGCTCCGAATTCGATCAGCACCGCGTCGCGGCCGGACAGGAAAAGCAGCAGTTCGGGCGCTGACCCGGTGATCGTGCAGTGAGGGCCTTTGCCGACGGACGCCAGCGTCGAGCCGTCGGAGTCCTGCAGCGTCACGGTTGCCTGCGCGCGGCTCAGCGACAGCCGGGCCCCCAACCGCACCTGCCTGCGCAGCGCGGACTCGAGGTCACCGTCGAGGCTGCGCGGCTGCCATCCGAGCCGCGCGCGACGGACGTCCTCGTGGTGGATGAACATCTCGGTGGTGTTCACCAGCGGATCGAGCAGCTTGAACGGTGAATACAGCGGCGGCCCCGACGCGACCATGTCCAGTAGCTCGGGCCACTGCGTGGTGTCGGTGAGGTGCTGCTGCCTGCGGGCGGTGTAACCGGCGAGCGCGGGAATCATGATGCCCGGCGCCGCGTCGAGGCGGCGTTCGCGAATCACCAGGTGTGCCGCCAGGTCACGGACGGTCCATTCGCCACACAGTGTCGGCGCATCGGGACCTGTGTCACGCATCGTCGTCACCAATTCGGCGCGTTCACGGGAGGCTGTGGTCATCGCAGAACCGTACCTCCGTCGATGTTGATGACCTGACCGTTGATCCACTCGCCCTCCAACGAGATCAGGAATGCCACCAGCGATGCGATGTCCTCGGTATCGCCGACCCGGTTTCCGCGCATCCGTTTGAGGGCGGCCGCCTCCAGCTCCGGCCATTGCGGCACCGATCGAATCGCTTGTGTCGCAGTGAAACCCGGCGCCACGGCGTTGCAGCGGATCCCTTGCTTGCCCCATCGGGCGGCGACGTGGCGGGTCAGCGCACCGATCCCGGCCTTCGCGGTGGCATAGGCCGGACGGGTCGGCTCGCCCTGGAACGCCGCCGCCGACGACATGTTGACGATGGCTCCTCCGCCGCGCGCCAGCATCAACGGGATGGCCGATTTCAGCGCCACCACGTACCCGCGAAGGTTCACCGCCATCACCCGGTCCCACAGGTCCAGCTCGATGTCGACGACGTCGGAGTCGCCCATCAGCGCAGCCATGTCGGCGCCGACGTTGAACGACGCGTCCACGCCGCCATAGATAGCCGCGGCGGTGTCGAACAGGGCCGCCACCGAATCCGGCTCGGCGAGGTCGAACGGGACGCCGGTTGCGGTGCCGCCCGCCTCGGTGATCTCGTCGGCCGTTCTCCGTGCCCCGTCGGCCGCGACGTCGCCGACGACCACCGCACAACCCTCGTCGGCAAGCCTGCGACTTGTGGCAGCACCAATCCCGGACGCACCGCCCGCGACGACGACGACCTTGCCCGCCAACCCGCGAAGTCCCATAGGTCGCAGACTATCGGCGCGTTCGGTCAGGACAGGGTGCCGACGGCGCTTTGCGCCGCCTCGACCAACGCTCCCGTGCGCGCGAGCTCGACAGCGGCGGCGATCTCTGGCGCCAGATATCGGTCCCCGCCGGGGCCTTGAACATGCTCGCGCAGCGCCGCAATGACCGCCGCGGTTCCCGGTGCGGGCGTCAGCGGCCGGCGTAGCTCGATGCCGCGCGCCGCGTTGAGCACCTCGATCGCGAGCACCTGCGTCAGACCGTCGATGCCACGGCGCAGCTTGCGAGCCGCCGACCAGCCCATCGACACGTGGTCCTCCTGCATCGCCGACGACGGGATCGAGTCCACGCTCGCGGGGGCGGCCAGCCGTTTGAGCTCCGAGACAATCGCGGCCTGGGTGTACTGCGTGATCATGTGCCCGCTGTCGACACCCGGGTCGTCGGCAAGGAACGGGTTCAGCCCGTGACTGCGCGCAGCGTCCAGGAACCGGTCGGTGCGCCGTTCGCTGATACTGGCCAGGTCGGCCACCACGATCGACAGGAAATCCAGCACATAGCCGACCGGCGCGCCGTGGAAATTGCCGTTCGACTCGACCCGCCCGTCCAGGGTGATCACGGGATTGTCGATGACGCTTGCCAATTCGCGCTCGGCGACCGCGCGTGCGTGGTCGGCGGTATCGCGCGCGGCACCTGCGACTTGAGGTGAGCATCGAAGCGAGTAGGCGTCCTGCACCCGGGTGCAGTCGTCGCCCCGGTGGCTGGCGACGATCGCCGACCCCGCCAGCAGTCGGGTGATGTTCGCCGCGGACAAAGCCTGACCCGGTTGTGGTCGCAGTCGCTGGAGATCGTCGGCGAACACCCGGTCTGTGCCCAGCAGACCCTCGACACTCATCGCCGCGGCGATGTCGGCGAGCCGGAACAGGCTGTCCAGGTCGGCGAGGGCGAGTACGAGTTGGCCCAGCATTCCGTCGGTGCCGTTGATCAGCGCGAGGCCTTCCTTCTCGGCGAACGTCACCGGCTCTAGGCCCTGCTCGGCCATTGCTTCTGCTGACGGTGTCAGAACACCAGCAGCGGTGCGGACGTGACCTTCACCCATCACTGCGAGGGCGACGTGCGCAAGCGGCGCGAGGTCGCCGGAGCAGCCGAGGCTGCCGTACTCGTACACCACGGGCGTCAGCCCGGCGGACAGCAGATCGGCATAGGCCTGGGCCGTCTCCGTACGGACTCCGGTTCGGCCGGTCGTCAGTGTCGACAACCGCAGCAGCATCATCGCGCGAATGACCTCGCGCTCGACCTCCGCGCCGGTACCCGCAGCGTGCGATCGAATGAGGCTGCGTTGCAACTGCGTTCGTCGCTCTAGGGGTATGTGTCGGGTGGCGAGTGCGCCGAAGCCGGTGGACACACCGTAGACCGGCGTGGGTTGGCCGGCGAGCGCCTCGATGTGGACCCGGCTGGCCGCGACGGCGTCGAGCGCATCGGGGGCGATGCTCACCCGGGCATCCTGGCGCGCCACGGCGACGACATCGGCGAAGGTGACGGGGCCGACCCCGACAACGACCTTGGAATCATTCATCACTGTTCGATCTGCTTTCGTTGCGTGGGAGCGCCGGATTGCACCACGTCGTCGACGATGGGCACTCCGGGCCGGTAGGCCAGGTGAACGTATGAGGGTGCATCGAGCCTGACGAAGTCCGCCCGCATGCCGGGCGCGAGCACTCCGACGTCGTCGCGGCGCAAGGCGGACGCCCCGCCCTTGGTGGCCGCTCGCAACGCCTCTGCGGGCGTCAGATGCATATCGCGGACCGCCATCGCAATGCAGAAAGGCATGCTGGTGGTGTACGACGTGCCGGGATTGCAGTCCGTAGCCAGGGCGATCGACACGCCCGCTTCGACGAAGCGTCGGCCGTCGGGCCACGGTGCGCGGGTGGAGAATTCGGCGCCAGGCAGCAGCGTGGCGACGGTGTTGCTTGCGGCGAGTGCCTCGAGGTCACCGTCGTCGGCATACGTGCAGTGGTCCACCGACGCCGCTCCCAACTCGACGGCGAGCTTGATACCCGGTCCGGCAGCGAGCTGGGAGGCATGCATGCGCAGACCGAGGCCGGCGTCGGCCCCCGCCAGCAGGATCGTCCTCGCCTCGTCGACGTCGAACGCGCCGCGATCGCAGAACACGTCGATCCACCTCGCTCGCGGTGCGCATGCCGTGAGCATGTCCCCCGCGACCAGGCCGACGTAGTCGTCCCGACGGTCGCGGTACTCGGCGGGAACGACATGGGCACCGAGGAACGTGGTTTCGGCTGTGGTGCGACCGGCGATGTCCAGCGCACGGACTTCGTCGGCCACCGTCAGGCCGTAGCCGCTCTTGGTTTCGAAGGTGGTGACGCCACTGCGCAAGAGCTCGCCGACCAGCCGGTCGACGTTGTCCGACAGCTCGCGCTCCGAGGCGGCGCGGGTCGCCGAAACCGTTGTCGCGATGCCGCCGCCGTCGTACGCGGCGCCGCTCATCCGCGCGGCGAACTCGGCGGCTCTGTCGCCGGCGAAGACGAGGTGCGCGTGGCTGTCGACGAATCCCGGTATCACGCTTGCATTTCCACAGTCGACCCGCTGCTCCGCAGCCGGCGCCTTGCCTGTCGGGCCGACCCAGGCGATGCGGTCGCCGTCGACGACCATCGCGGCGTCCCGGACGAGCCCGAGCAGAGAACCGTCACCCTGCGCCGGGTCGTTGGTGACCAGCTCGCCGATGTTGTCGTAGAGAACGGTCATCCCTGCCACCCGATCGCCTGTGCAAGAGCCTCGCCGACGTCGGCAAGCGCGACGTGTCGCCCCTCGGTCACCACATGTCGACCGTCGACGATCACGTCGGTGACGTCAGCGGCCGATGCGGCGAACACGACGTTCTCCGCCGTGGCTCCGCCACCGGCGGTACGAATCGACCGAGTATCGACCGCGACGAGGTCAGCGTGCGCACCGACCCGCAAGTTGCCCGCGTCCGTCCAACCGAGGGCACGTTGACCGGCGGCCGTTGCGGAGTCCAGTAGCGTTGCTGCGGAGATGATTCCGCGCTCGCGGCGGGCCAGGCGCTCGTCGAGTTCGACGGCGCGGGCCTCCTCGAACAGGTCGATCATCGCGTGGCTGTCAGAACCGAGGCTGAACGGTCCCTGCGCTGCCAGCAGCGCGGGCGCGGGTCCGATCCCATCACCCAGGTCACGTTCGGTCGTCGGGCAGAAGCAGACGCCGGTCGCCGTGCGGTCCATGTCCGCGATGTCCTGTCCGGTCACGTGTGTGGCGTGCACCGCGGTGGTGCGGGAACCGAGGACTCCGTTGTCGCGCAGGAGCGCGGTCGGGGTGCAGTTGTGCACCGCGATGCACTCGTCGACCTCGGCCGTCTGCTCGGACGAGTGCACGTGCAGTGGTGCGCGATGGGTGTCGGCCCACTCGACCACCGCGGTCATCTCGGCCGGTGGCACCGCCCGCACGGAATGTATTGCAGCACCGACGATCACCTGCTCGTGTGATTCGACGTCGTTTCTCAACCCGTCCACCCGCTCGGCCCATGCGGTCGCGGTGCCGTCGCCGAATCGTCGTTGCGGACCGTCGGCCAGCGGCGCGCCGTCGAGTCCCGAGCGCAGGTAGCAGGCGTCCAGCAGCGTCAGGCGTACCCCTGCGGCGGCCGCGGCGGCGATCAGTGCCTTGCCCATTTCGTTGGGGTCCGCGTAGTGCCTTCCGCCGGCATCGTGGTGTAGGTAATGGAATTCGCCCACCGCGGTGATTCCCGCCAGTGCCATCTCGGCGTAGGTGGCCGTCGCCAAGGCTTGGTAGCGCTCCGGCGTCAGTTGTCCTGCGGTGTCATACATCAGCTTTCGCCATGTCCAGAAGCTGCCGCGATCACGCTGCGTTCGCGATCGCAGTGCCCGGTGGAAGGCGTGCGAGTGCGCGTTGGCCAGGCCGGGGATCACCAGACCGCGAAGCCGCCGGGACGACGCCGTTGGCGGCACGTCCTTCTCGATCGCGGTGATCCGCCCGGCGTCGACGACGACCGCAACGGAGGCCACGACCTCGCCGTCCAGCCACGCGTTCTCACACCAGAAGTTCCCGTCGGTCACCGCGACACCCAATCGGCCATCACGTCGGCCAGCGCTTCCGCGCCGGTGCGGCAGTCGGCGATCTCCGCGTACTCCTCGGGGGAATGGGAAACCCCGGTGGGGTTGCGCACGAACAACATCGCTGTCGGCACCTTTGCCGAGAGGATTCCGGCGTCGTGGCCCGCTGCGGTGGGAAGGACGGGAACCTCGCCGAACCGCGACAGCGCAGCCTGCACCCGCTGGCGCGGCGCGGCCGGGAAATCGACGATCGGGGTGATCGACTCGGCTTCGAAGTCGACGGTGACGTGGCCGTCCTTGGCATAGTGCGCGGCTGAGTCCCGGATCGATTCGACGACAGCCGCGAGAGTGGCCTCGTCGGCGGCGCGGGCGTCCAGCCACGCGTCGACGCGGGATGGAATGGCGTTCGCGCCGTTCGGGCTCACCCTGACTTTTCCGAACGTGGCGACGGCGCCGTGCCTGCCTGCCTCGATTCGCGCGGCATGCACCGCGGATGCGAAGGGCAGCATCGGATCACGCCGGTCCACCAGCCGAGTCGTGCCGGCATGGTTGGCCTCACCCCCGAAGGTGAGGTGCCATCTGCCGTGCGGCCAGATCGACGAGGCCACGGCGACCGGACGGCCCAGGTCTTGTAACGCCCGTCCCTGTTCGACGTGAAGCTCGACGTACACACCGACCCGTTCGGTGAGCGTGTCGTCGACGCCGACGAGGTCCGGGCGCCGGCCCGCGTCGCGGAGCGCGTCGGCCAACGTGATTCCGTCGTTGTCGCGGAGCGCCAGCGCCCGGTCGGCCGTCAATGCCCCGGTGCTCAGCTGCGACCCGACGCATGCCACACCGAACCGGGCACCCTCCTCATCGGCGAATGCGACCACGGCGATCGGGATGACGGGTGCGACACCGCGGGCGCGGACGAGATCGACCGCGTGAAACGACGACACGACCCCGAGTGGCCCGTCGAACGCGCCACCGTCGGGCACCGAGTCGAGGTGAGAGCCGGTGACGAAGGCGCCCCTTGGGTCGCCACTCCACCCGGCCGGCATCCACCACGCCCACATGTTCCCGTTACGGTCCTCCTCCACGGTCATGCCGCGACGCTGCGCTTCGGCGGTGAACCATTCACGCAAGGTGAGATCGGCCGTGCTCCACGCAAATCTGCGATAACCGCCGGTAGTAGGTTCGCGTCCAACGTCGAGGATGGACTCCCATAGCGAGTCGAACTGCGGATCGAAGGCCATGTTCACTTCTCTTGCATGGGAATCCGGACTCCCCGCTCGGCTGCGACCGAGATGGCGTGCTCATAGCCTGCATCGGCGTGCCGGATGACGCCCATGCCCGGGTCGTTGATGAGCACCCGCTCGAGCTTCTGCGCCGCCAGATCCGTCCCGTCGGCCACGCATACCTGGCCCGCGTGGATGGAGCGGCCCATGCCAACGCCGCCACCGTGATGGATCGACACCCACGATGCGCCGGACGCCGTGTTCACCAAGGCGTTCAGCAGAGGCCAGTCGGCGATGGCGTCGGAGCCGTCGGCCATGGCTTCGGTCTCCCGATACGGGGACGCGACCGATCCGGAGTCAAGGTGATCGCGGCCGATGACGATCGGCGCCGCAAGCTCGCCGGAAGCGACCATCTCGTTGAACTTCAGGCCTGCCCTGTGCCGCTCGCCGTAGCCGAGCCAGCAGATCCGGGCGGGCAGTCCCTGGTAGGCGACCCGTTCCTCGGCCATGGTGATCCAGCGCCGGAGGTGGTCGTTGTCGGGGAACAGTTCGAGGATCGCGCGGTCGGTGGCCTCTATGTCCTTCGGGTCACCCGACAGCGCCGCCCACCGGAACGGACCGAGCCCCTCCTCGAACTGCGGGCGGATGTAGGCGGGCACGAAACCGGGGAAGTCGAAGGCCCGGTCGTAGCCGGCCTTGCGCGCCTCGTCACGGATCGAGTTGCCGTAGTCGAACACCTCGACGCCCTTGTCCATGAAGCCGACCATCGCCTTCACCTGTGTGGCCATCGAGTCCCGCGCCTGCTCGGTGAAGTACACCGGGTCCTTGTCGGCCATCTTCTTCATGTCCTCGAACAGCATGCCGATCGGCAGGTAGGACAGCGGGTCGTGCGCCGACGTCTGGTCGGTCACGATGTCGATCGGCGCATCGCGCTCGAGCAACGCCGGGAAGACGTCCGCGGCATTGCCGACAAGGCCGATCGACAACGGCCGCTTGGCATCTCGCGCCTCGACCGCCAACGCGAGCGCCTCATCGATGTCGGCGGCCTTGGTGTCGAGGTACCGATGGGCGATTCGCCGGTCGATGCGGCTCTCGTCGCAGTCGACGCAGATCGCAACGCCCTCGTTCATGGTCACCGCGAGCGGTTGGGCGCCACCCATGCCGCCGACGCCTGCGGTGAGCGTGATCGTCCCGGCCAGGGTTCCGTCGAACTTCTTCTTCGCAACCGCGCCGAAGGTCTCGTATGTGCCCTGCAGGATGCCCTGCGTGCCGATGTAGATCCACGAGCCTGCGGTCATCTGCCCGTACATCGTCAGCCCAGCCGCCTCCAGCTCGCGGAACTTCTCCCAATTGGCCGAGTCACCAACGAGATTCGAGTTGGCCAGCAGTACGCGCGGCGACCAGACGTGTGTCCGGAAGACGCCGACCGGCTTTCCGGACTGGATCAGCAGGGTCTCGTCGTCCTCGAGATCCCGTAGCGTGCGCACGATCGCGTCGAACGCGGGCCAGCTGCGCGCCGCCCGGCCGGTGCCGCCGTAGACGACGAGATCCTCGGGGTGCTCGGCGACCTCGGGATCGAGGTTGTTCATCAGCATGCGCAGTGCAGCTTCCTGCTGCCACCCCTTGCAGGACAGCGTCGTGCCGCGCGGGGCGCGGACCGGGTGCGGCTCGGTTACAGAAGTCATGGCTTCAGCACACCCGATCACCGGCCATTGCTTCCAGACCGCGGAACCCACTAATGTCTCGTATCCGAGACCTGGAAGGTGAGCCATGTCGAGCACATCGCCTGCGGTGGGACGCGCGCTCGACGTCCTGCTGTATCTGGCCCGCCGATCCGGTCCGGTCTCCGGTGCGGCGATCATGCGCGATCTCGGCATGCCCCGCTCGTCCGCCTACCACCTTCTCGAGGTGCTCACCGAGCGCGGCTTCGTCGTACACCTACCGGACCAGCGCACCTACGGGCTCGGGGTGTCCGCGTTCGAGGTGGGGTCGGCCTACCTGCGGCACGGGCCACTGGAGATGTGGGCTCGCCCGGTGCTCAAGCAGCTGGTCGCCCACGTACACGAGACCGCCCACCTGGCGATCCTGCACGGTGCCGAGACCCTCTATCTCCTCCGCGAGCATCCGACCGCGGCACATATGGCCGTCACACTGACCGGGATCGGCGTGCGCATGCCCGCGCACCTGACCGCAAGCGGGCGGGCCATGCTTGCGCATCTGCCTGCCGCCCAGGTGCGCGCGCTGTTTCCGTCCGACAGCGCGTTCGTCAACAGAACGGGCCATGGCCCCACCTCTCTGCCCGAGTTGCGACGGGTGTTGCAGCACGCGCGGCGCCAGGGGTGGGCCGACGAGGTCGGCCTCATCACGCCAGGCCTGCAGTCGGTGGCGGCATGCGCCTTCGACCACACCGGCCACCCGGCTGCGGCGTTCAGCGTGACACTGCGCCAGCACGGATCCCATTTGCCCGCAACGGAATTGGTGCGCGCGGTTCAGACAGCGGCTCAGCAGTTGACCTCGGCGCTGTCCGGCCGGCCGCCGCAGGGGTGGCTCGCCGGTCAGCTTTCGTGACCCCGCTCGGCGGGCAGCGGCGCGGGCAGTGGCGTCGTGGACGTCGGCGTTGCCGCCTGCTGGGCCGGTGCCGCCGGGCCGTGGAACTCCACCATCGGTTCCTCGCGAATCACCTTGTTGCCCTCGCTGACGACGAGTGACTTCGCGGTCACCATGTAGCCGATCCCACCGCTGTCCGCGACGAACGCGCCATCGGTCGATGCCTCGGCGGGGACGACCAGCTTGGCGCCGTCTCTGATGCGCACTCCGCGATACTCGTACGTGCCACCGGACGTCCGACAGATCGCCACACGTGAGGTGTCCGTACTGCCGAAGACGACGACTGTAGCGGGTGCTTCGCAGCGCGCCGTCGAGCTCACATAGCCCGCGCCGTCTGTCGCGGGTGCCGCCAACGCCGGCGGCACCGCGACGGCAGCCGCCCCCGCGAACAGCGAAGCGACCGCGAGCACAGCTGGCTTTCGGATGGACATGATCAGCCTCCTGCGGCCATCCCCTTCAGTTCGTCGAGCGACTCTCGAATGAAGTGTGGCAGCTGATCGCGCCTGCCATCGCCGATCCACCGCTCGAATGCGACCTTGAACACCGCGACACCAGCCTCGGCGGTCAACTTCGCCGCCGACTCAGCGACGCCCCTGCGGCCCAGCGCCTCGGCGAGTCCCGAAGCGATCGCCGAGAGCTTGATCAGCTCCCTCTCCTGCAGCCGAGGATTTGCCGCGATCACGGCCTGCCGCCTGCGTGCGTGCTTGTGGCGGCCCTCGAAGAACGGGCCGACGGCCATCAGGGCGGCGCCGACCGCTTCCAGCGGGGGCATCGACTGCGGGGCGTCGACGACCCTGCCGACGAAGAGTTCCAGCAGGGCGTCCTGGCCGCCGAACAGCACTTCGCGTTTGTCGGCGAAGTGGCGGAAGAACGTCCGCTCGGTCAGGCCTGCGCGCTGGGCGATCTCGGCGACCGTCGTCTCGTCGAATCCGCGTTCGGTGTAGAGATCGAGCGCCGCCTCCTCCAGGCGACCTCGAGCGTTGGGCTGCCAGCGGCTCATGAATGAATCGTAGGGGAATGACAGCGACTGTCATCGACGTTACCGTGACGACAGCAACTGACATCACTATCGGGAGATCGGGACATGCGGATATTCGTGACAGGCGCGACGGGGTTCATCGGCTCGGCGGTCGTTGCCGAGCTCATCAGGGCAGGCCATCAGGTAGAGGGGCTGGCTCGGTCCGACTCCTCGGCCGAGGCGGTGGCGCGAGCCGGTGCCCAGGTGCACCTCGGCAGCCTCGACGATCCCGACACCTTGAGCCGCGCCGCCGAAAAATCGGACGGCGTCATCCATCTGGCGTACCACCATGACTTCGACGATTTCGGCAAGGGCGCCGAAATGGACCGGCAGGCGATCGAGGTGCTCGGCGACACCCTCGCGGGCTCAGACCGGCCGCTGGTAGTGGCGGGCGGAATCCTGTGGTTGTCGCCGGGGCGGACCCTCACCGAGGCGCATGCCGCCCCGCCGGATCTTCCGCGCTTCTCGGAAGGCGCCACGCTGGCGTTCGCCGGCCGCGGCGTGCGCGCGGTCGCGCTCCGGTTGCCGCCGAGCGTGCACGGCGAGGGGGACCACGGCTTCGTTCCACGTCTGATCGAGGTCGCCCGTGAGACGGGCGTTTCGGCATACCCGGGCGACGGTGCGAACCGCTGGCCCGCCGTGCACCGACTCGACGCGGCGCGGGCATTCCGGCTTGCGGTGGAGTCCGCGCCTGCCGGGTCGGTCCTGCACGCGACCGACGACGACGGAGTGCCGGTGCGTGCGATCGCCGACACCATCGGTGCGCGCCTCCGCCTGCCGGTGAAATCCGTCGAACCCGACGCCGCCTACGGCCACTTCGGCTGGATCGGTCCCCTCTTCTCGGTCGACGCCCCCGCGACGAGCACTGCGACACGTCGGCTTCTCGGTTGGCAGCCCACCCAGGCCGGGCTGCTCGACGACCTGAACGCCGGGCATTACTTCACGGCGGCGTAACCGCGGCTGCAGTGGGGTATGGCTCACGGCATGAGCCAAGAGGTTGCCGACTTCGTGCTGGACCGCCTGCGGCAGTGGGGGGTCAATCAGGTGTTCGGATATCCGGGCGACGGCATCAACGGCCTGATCGCCGCGTTCGGACGGGCGGACGACCAACCGCGGTTCATTCAGACGCGTCACGAAGAAATGGCCGCCTTCGCCGCGACTGGCTACGCGAAGTTCTCCGGCGACGTCGGCGTGTGCATGGCGACGTCCGGCCCAGGCGCGATCCATCTGCTCAACGGCCTCTACGACGCCAAGCTCGACCACGTCCCAGTGGTGGCGATCGTCGGACAAACCGCACGCAGCGCCATGGGTGGCAGCTATCAGCAGGAGGTCGACCTGCAGGCGTTGTTCCGCGATGTCGCAAGTGACTACCTGGTCGAAGTCAACGTGGCCGAACAACTTCCGATGGCGCTCGACCGCGCCATCCGCACAGCACGGACGCGGCGGTGTCCCACCGCGGTGATCATTCCGTCGGACCTGCAGGAGGAGAAGTACAGCGCACCGGCGCACGTGTTCAAGCAGGTGCCGTCCAGCGACCCCGGCGACGCGGTGGGAAGGCTGGACCCGACAGACGAACAGGTGCGCGCGGCAGCAGAGATCCTGAACGCGGGAGAAAGGGTCGCGATCCTGATCGGACAGGGCGCCAGAGGCGCGGCCGACGAGGTCACGGCTGTCGCCGAACTGACCGGTGCCGGGGTGGCAAAAGCGTTGCTCGGCAAGGACGTTCTGCCCGACGACCTGCCTTTCGTCACCGGTGCTATCGGCCTGCTCGGCACGCGCCCCAGCTATGAGCTCATGCGCGACTGCGACACCCTGCTCATCGTGGGATCCAACTTTCCCTACAGCCAGTTCCTCCCCGCGTACGGTGCGGCCCGCGCGGTGCAGATCGATGTGGACGGCAGCGCCATCGGTATGCGGTATCCGACCGAGGTCAACATCGTCGCCGACGCCGGGGCCGCGTTGAGCGCGCTGATCCCGCAGTTACGCCCCAAGGCCGACCGGTCATGGCGTACCGGCGTGGAGAAGAACGTCGACCGCTGGTGGGATGTCGTGCAGCGACAGAGCATGCTGACTGCCAAGCCGGTCAACCCCATGCGGGTCGCCTGGGAGCTTTCCGAACGCCTGCCGGACAACGCGATTCTGACCGCTGATTCCGGTTCCTCGACGAATTGGTATGCACGCTGCGTCCGGCTGCGCTCGGGTATGCGCGCATCGGTGTCGGGCACGCTGGCCACCATGGGTTGCGCGGTCCCGTACGCCATCGGCGCCAAGTTCGCGCACCCGTCGCGCCCGGTTGTCGCGCTGGTCGGCGACGGTGCGATGCAGATGAACGGCCTCGCCGAGTTACTGACCATCAGCCGGTACCGCGACCGCTGGCCCGACCAGCGCATGGTCGTGTGCGTGTTCCACAACAACGACCTCAACCAGGTGACGTGGGAACTGCGCGCGATGGGGGGGTCACCGAAATTCGAAGAGTCACAGTCGCTTCCGGATCTGTCCTATGCCGACGTTGCACGGTCGATGGGGCTGCAGGCCATCTCGGTGGACTCCGACGACGCCGTTGCGGGTGCGTGGGACGAGGCCTTGTCCGCCGATGGTCCGATCCTGATGGACGTCGCCTGTGATCCGGAGGTTCCGCCCATACCGCCGCACGCCACCTACGAGCAGATGAAGGAACTGACCACCGCCGTTCTCCGAGGCGATCCCAATGGCTGGCATCTGATGTATCAGGGCGCGAAAACCAAGATGCAGGAGTTCATTCCGGGCAGTCGATCGGTGTCCTCATGACTCGACCCGCAATGATCGTCGTCGGAAGCGGGCCTGCCGGTGTCAGTGCCGCAGAGGCTTTCCGGCAACACGACGCCGACACGGCGGTCCGCATTCTGACCGCCGACACCGACCTGCCGTACGAAAGGCCACCGCTCAGCAAGGAATTCTTGCGGGGCGAGACAGACGACGTCGCGCTGCACCCATCGTCCTGGTACGCCGAGAACAGCATCGAGCTGACGTGTGCACGCGTCGCGCACATCGATCCCGCGGCACGATCCGTCGTGGTCGACGACGAGCGCATCCCGTACTCGGCGTTGATACTGGCGTGCGGGTCGGCACCCACCCCCCTTCCGGTTCCCGGCGGTGAGCGCGCCTACCTGCTTCGGTCGCTGGCCGACGCGCAACGCCTCCGGGCCGGGACTGCCGACGTGGATTCCGCGGTGGTCATCGGTGCCGGGTTCATCGGCTGTGAGGCCGCCGCCTCCCTTGCCCAGCGCGGGATCTCGGTCACGTTGGTTGCACCGAACGAGGTGCCGCAGGACAAGCGGCTGGGTGTCGAAGCCGGAAAGCGACTCCGCGCCTTGGTCACCTCAGCCGGTGCCCGCTACGTGGGCGGCGTTTCTGTCGAGGCCGTGCACGACGGGGCGGTACAGCTGGACAACGGTGTCACCATCGACTGCGACCTCGTACTCGCCGCGACGGGCGTGCATCCGCAGAGCGCACTCGCCGAGGAAGCGGGGTTGCAGATTTCCGACTCACGGATCGTCGTCGACTCGAGCATGCGAACCTCGGCTCCGGATGTTTACGCGGCGGGTGACATCGCCTCGGCATTCAACGCCACCGCGGGGCGCCACATCGCGGTCGAACACTGGCAGGACGCCGTCGACCACGGTCAGATTGCAGGCGCGGTGGCCGCAGGCGACGAGGCGCAGTGGGACGGCGTGCCCGGATTCTGGACGACGATCGGCGATGCCACGGTCAAGTACCACGCCTGGGGCGACGGCTACGACAGCACCCGGCTGATCGACCACGCGGACGGTTTCACCGCCTGGTACGAACGCGACGGCGCGACCGTCGGCGTGCTGACGATGAACGCCGACGATGACTACGAGGGCGGCGAAACGTTGATCAGGCGCCAGGTCCGTTCGGCCACTTGAGCATCGAACCCGCG
>Ga0164304_10000159_pt1 | contig 16317 bp, 8 predicted proteins | sample Whisoiple_217_MG_FD_110216 | JGI IMG/M metagenome (GOLD analysis project Ga0164304, IMG submission 110216) | Soil microbial communities amended with pyrogenic organic matter from upstate New York, USA - Whitman soil sample_217_MG | ecosystem: Environmental > Terrestrial > Soil > Agricultural...
TCATCTGAAGTTTGATCAAGAAGTTGGATTAAGCGGGCGATAGCGCCTTCATTTCCCACTGCTATATTACCCCAAATATCGGCAACACTCCTACGGGTATTTTCATCTGAAGTTTGATCAAGAAGTTGGATTAAGCGGGCGATAGCGCCTTCATTTCCCACTGCTATATTACCCAAAATATCGGCAACTCTCCAACGGGTAGAGTCAGATGAAGTTTGATAAAGAAGTTGGATTAAGCGGGCGATAGCTCCTTCATTTCCCACTGCTATATTACCCAAAATATCGGCAACTTTCTTACGAGTAGAGCCAGATGAAGTTTGATAAAGAAGTTGGATTAAGCGGGCGATAGCGCCTTCATTTCCCACTGCTATATTACCCCAACTCTCGGCAACTATCCTACGGCTATCATTAGATAGATTTTGATCAAGAAGTTGGATTAAGCGGGCGATAGCGCCTTCATTTCCCACTGCTATATTACCCAAACTCTCGACAACTATCCTACGGGTATCATTAGATGAAGTTTGATCAAGTAGTTGGATTAAGCGGGCGATCGCGCTTTCCCTATACGTTTCTGCCAATTCTGCCCATACTGCTCTTGCCTCTTCCCCAATAGGTTCTAACAATGTCACCCATCTGTTTTCTTGTGCATTAAAATAACCAAAACCCCACTCAACAATTGTACTAAAAATTGCATCAGCAAAACGGCTCTCCTTAAACTCAGGAAGTACCGCCGCCGCGAAAAAGTAGGCACGATAGTCATAAAAAGAGTTAACTCCATCATTAAACCCAATCAAGGCCTCAATAAACTCCTCTTTCTTCTCCTTCTCCACATTCTCCTGCCCAAACCACAGCAAAATCACCTGTTTCCACTGCTTCTCAAAAATCCGATAATTCCCCAACTCAGGATTCTTCGGTACATGATTTAAAAAATAACCCCAATCATCTATCCCCAACGCGGCAAAATACTCCTGAAATGACGCATGATAAAACGCATAAACCAGCCGATCTGGGTTATCTGCATCTACCCCCACCCGATTTAATAAACCAATTTTTTCCGCCAATCTTAACAGCGAGTTTTCATCATCCCGTTCTCCCAAAAACTGACAGACAAAATTGTACCCCAAGCGAAATCGAGTCCGTTCTTTATCAATCGCTTCACGCGCCAACTGACTCAGCGCTTGTTCCAGGCTTTTTTTCTCCTCAAATTTAAGGGAAAAATTATTTCTTTTCCACTCTTCTTGCTTCCATTTATATAGAGCTTCGACAAACTGTTTATACAGTTTCGCTTTGGTATCCGGCAATTTTCCGTCTCTTTCTTTCCAGGTAAAACAGAGCAAAGTTAAGCGCAAGGGATTTTTAACTAAATCCTGAATCCGCTCTTTTCCCGGTTCTTTTAATGCCGTGCAAAGTTGCTCACATCTGGCAATTTCTGTCCGATCCGTTTCCCCCAAAGCGGTAAACCAACTATTAATAAACTGCTCTACCAGCACCGGATAGTTAAACTCTAAAGTCCGGTAAACATCGAATTGAGCGAGGTTAGTCCCCCCATCCCACAAATTGATCCGACAAGTGAGTAAAATTCGCGCTTTATTTAACAAACCTGAATTGCTAATTTGTTTATCAATTTCAAAAAGTGGGTTGCCCATATCGGCGGCCATTTCATCAGCCCCATCGAGAAACAGCCATACTCGCCCTTGATGAAACTGCCCAAGCAAATCATTTTTATCGGTTTCAGTAACACTGGCTTTACCCGCCATTCGCACGGTATCCCGTAGCCATATTTCTAATAAATAATCCTCTAAATTGCGCCCCTGCAAATCTGCCAGGGACACCCACAAAACAACCGCGTCCTCAATTTTGGCTGCTACCCAGCGAGAGGCTTGCTGTAGTAAAGTCGTTTTTCCCGCCCCTGGTTCCCCTAAAATAACTAATCGCGTTCCTTTACTTTTGGGACTGTCGCCGCGTCGCAACACATTCTCTAAAAATTCATCATGCTGAAAGCTGCGGGTTATTTCGGTTTCTTCATACAAAACAGAACCCTTTGCCGGATCGAGTTCTTTGCGGTCTTTTTCATCCCTGTCTTTTTCATCCCTGTCTTTTTGGCGACTTTTCTCTTTGCGTTCCACCAAGCCAAGGGGTACATAAACATCTTCTATTTTGGGCGCAATTCCTGTTATAAATTTGCTGCTGAGGGCGTGTTGCTGTTCTAAGCGTTGCTGACAAAGAGATTTCCACCATTCGGGCGTTGAAGTGGGCAAGCTTGCGCCCACTTCAACGCCCTGCCAAAACCTAATTTCTGTACCCGTGTGATGATGTAGGGGAATTTGTTGCCGTAGGAGGGGGTTGGTGTCGATTTGGCGATCGAGAAAGCGAATCAGTGAATAGCTGCTGATCCAATTACCGATAGGTTCCCGTTCTGGCTGAAGTCCCTGTAACAAAGCTTCCGTGAGAATCCCGCGCGATCGCACTCCTCTGGCCTCGCGATCGTCCCGACAGGCTGCAATAATTAGGCGATTTCCTCCCAGTTTCCACTGTTTGATATCCTCTGAGGTAAAATTCAGCAAATCACCGCTATGACAGCAATCCAGCCAAACTATCTGCTGAGGAATCGTACTTTCAAGCATCAGTTGGCGCAAGTCATCTAGGGGAAAACCCCACTCACCGGTTCTGGGTTTGACATTACTGTGGGCGAGGTAAACTTTCCCGTGATTATCCCGCAGTCCGTGTCCCGCAAAAAATAGCATCACGACTTCTGGCGGGGTTTGGGTATTAGGTAAAAATAGGTTACGGATGGCATCCCGCAGTTCGTCGGCGCTTACAACCTTCCCGGTTTCCAGATCGTCAGAAAGCAGGTTTTCCACGCACCAAGAGAAATCAGGGTTTTCTTGGGGGCGATCGAGCATTTCACTGATCGCGATCGCGTCATGGTAAGGTGCATCAAGGTGTTTCCCTTCGTCGGTTGGTTTGTCCTTGAGCCAGGGATAACGATTGATGCCAATGATTAAAGCTTGTCGTTTCATGTGCGTTACATCGACTATAATTAATCTTAATTGAAAGTTTGCCCTAATTACCGATGGCTACAATCTCCTCTGACAATACCCTACTGGCTCTGTTGCTAGCCTTAAAAACTTTAAAGACACCTCTGAGCAAAACTGAACGAGCCAAATTATACGAGGTGAGCGAACAACTGGAACTTGACCCGGATGATTGGGACTTCATTCGAGAGGGTTTGATCGCGATTATTGCAGATAATCCTTCCCTGAATGAGAAGTTTCAAGATATCTTAACTCATCTCAACGGTTTAGATGGTAATCAAGAGCGGCAGTTGCTTCCAACAGCGAGAGAATTTGCCCAGGTAAATTGCACTGATAATGGCATCGAAACGCGAGGCTATGTTGAAGGGGAACCGGAGTTAGAAAGCAAAGAAATTCTTAATACCTCTCAAAAAATAGCACAGAAGGTGTTGAAAAAGGAAAATCCAGCCGCAGCAGCCGGAGAATTGAATTGGTTGGAACGAATTATCATAACTTTTTTACCGCCTGCGGAGTGATAGTAACTTAATCCATGAACCAACTAATTTATCCAACACTAGACTTATTTTTGTACGATTTGCGAGATGGTTTGGGCGAGACGGAAACACAAATTAATCAAAACCGAGTAAACTTTCGGAAAAAGTTACCTTTACCCAAAAAAATTGGCAATTCTGAGCTATTACCCTCAGAAGAATTGCTGGTGGCAATCGCTGAGCACGATCTACCCATAGAAGTAGAATATGCCGAATTATTTAAAACTATCCAAGACAAGAAAATTGGGGATATCAAAATCACAAACAAGAGAATTTGGTTTGAAAAACAGCAAAGAGAGTATCCGTTGAAGGGGTACTACTATCCAGTCAGAATGGACGATACTTATGCGTTACAGCTTGACTGTTCAGTTGAAGCAACAGGAGATAATGTCAACAGCAAGGGTAAAGCATATTCGCCTAGCTGTTTTGCTTATTTAAAAGCTGAAATTGACCAGAGAAGAAATGGCGAAAATGCTACTTTGGCAGAAACATGGTTGATTTCAGGTCAGATAGATAATGCTTTTAGTAATCCTGAAGCGATCGCCAGGGATTGTTATAAATATTTCATTTCTGGGGGAAATTGGGAGCAAGATTATCAGGGACAAGGAAAGTTATTAGGAGGAACGCTTTTTGAATTGTGGGGTTATAATCCTCAAGCAACTCCGACAACGGGTTTACAGACAAGATACCACGTTATCATTGCACTTTATCCTGATGAAGCGAGTGCTAAGGTAGCTTCTCAATTTAATTTTGACTGGATACGACTTTTGAACTACCGCAGTAAAATTATTTGGGCTTATACTCAAAGCCGAGATTTAAAGCAGAATATTAAAGATGATTTTAGCACAATTTCAGATTGCGTTGGGGAACTAGAAAGTAATAGTTACAAAAATCTTGACCTCAAGCGACTCCGCCGAACTTTAGATAAGGCACAAAATACTCTTGCTCATTATACAGTTCTCTTGAATCAACTTGAAACTCAGTTGCGAACGATAGAAACTAACCTTTCTAATTATCAGAAGCGTTTAGTGAGGATGGAGGAAAAAACTAAGGAGCAAGCTATTTATCTGATGATACCAGAATGGGGTCAGTCTATGATTATGCCTGCTAAACCAAATTTATCTGACAATGATTTAGTGTATTCTTTAATGCCAATTGCTGAAGCACAGCGGCCGAGCAATTTAAAGTTTTTAGAGAAATTCAGCGAGATGGTTGAGCAAAAGTATATGCTTCAAGTTGAGAAAGATTATACGAGTCTTAACCCTGGATTGAGGTTGTTAGACAGCTTAATTAATAGCATTCGTGGCGCGATAGAAATTGACCAGGCGAAGCGCGATCGCCGCTTTCAAACTTTTGTTGAGGTTTTAGGTGTTGGAGCCACAACTACTTCTTTAACTGCGACTGCTGTTGGACCTCTGATTCAACAAATTACTACACCGCCATCTGGGGGGACAAACGAAGCAGCGATGTTGAAGTACGATCCAGGATTAACTTGGTCTTTTTTCTTCATAGGTTGCGTAACTGTGGGCCTTCTAACTTCGGCAATTGCTTATTTCCTGCATAGGTTGCGATCGCGAGATTGACTAGAGTGTTATTATTCACGAATATTTAAAACACAATATTCACCACGTTTGGCGTTGTTGTCAATATTTTTAGTTGATTTGCTTCTAGCTTTAACCACCTACTCAAACCGCAAATCCTCGGACTCAAACTTTACTCATTTGCCAGCCCACTCCTTACCTAAAACTCGCAGCAGAGCCTTTAGCCCCAATATAAAGGGTGGTTCTATAGAGATATTATCTGATTCGCCCCTAATAGTCAACTCTCTTTTTGTTTCGCGCCAGAGTCTTTCACTATAGTCAGCTTCTAAGCCTACACCCGCATTGAAACCTTTCATCGGTTTCAGTCCTTCAATTTCTAATTCTTGTAAGGCTAGATTGAATTCATCCAGAAATTTTGAAAGTTGCTCAAACTCTGAAATTTGGAATTGCTCAATATTCCCTTCCAACTCTAAGCGATCTCTCCAACTAATCTGATTGCCATTCACTTCATAATCTTCTCCTGCAATTAGTGGATCTTTTGTTTTTCTCGTCAGTCCTTGAAGCTTGGTACTACTTAGAACCAAGCCGTAACACACCTCATCTTTTGGTCTCTGACTTAACCGAGTGATTTCTCCTGTATCATCGAAACCGGAACCTCCACTCAGCATCCGGCTGAGTAAATAATTGATTTCAGAATGACGATCAAACTGTCCTCCTATAGCCAGCCAGTTTAACAGTCGAGAACCATTTCCACCAATGTAAACGGGCGTAATTTCACGACCATTATATTTTCCCTCATCGTGCAGCACTCCCAGAATTGTTCCTACATAATAGTACAACCCGGAAAAACCAATAGCCATGAGTCGGAGTAGTCCTTGAAATTCTGGATCATCTTCCACAAATGCTCTTTGCTTTTTTAGCCAATTGTCTGCTTCCAATCGCAACAAATGAGCCAATTTAACTCTAAAATATCCTTCTTTTAAACCTTTTAATCCTAAATCCGTTACCTGCCACAAATGCTCTAAAAACTCCGGTTTCAGTTCTAAAAATTGAGATAACAACTCTGTTCCTGATAGCTGAATAGAACATTGATGAACCTGTTGGTTATTTTTCCAAATAGAAATATATGAGGTTGTTCCCCCTATATCAATACAAGTTGCATTAACTAAATTATGATCCTCGTAGTCCGCAAAATATTGAGCAATGGCTAAACTCTCTGCTCGGAAGTAATCCAAATCATCTAGTTGGGGACTAATATGAATAATACCTGTTTTTTCTTCTAATTCCTTAGTCAATGTTTGCCAAGTCAGAGCATATCGAGTCCTATTAGCTTTAGAAAGGGCAGATGGGTAGGACAGAGACCACTGAATCTGTTTGACACCATTTTTTGCGGCTAAAGCGGTGATATGTAAAGCTAAATGTTTTATAAACAACTGACCAAACCGATAAAAATTGATTTTGTGTAACAACAACTTAAACTTTGTTTCTATTGCTATCCAATCCTCTTCAAGCTTCAACCTGAACCAGTCTGGAACATAAATCCGACCGTCGTAAATCGGGCGTTCTTCACCAGCTTTGGTATTGCGTTTACCCCTAGTTGTTAGTACGTTTAACAGAGGTAAGGGCTTTTCAGTTGGGATAAAGTGTTCTGGGATAAAGCATTCAAACAGTACGGGGATACGAGTATCGTTACCTACCTCCGCTACCTTTAAATGCAGGTTTTCCAGTGGTAGGGGTTCAACTATTTCTTTTCTGTTAACGTAAATATTAGTGAAATAAGTTCCAAAATCTACTCCTACTATCCAAGAGGTAGTAAGCTTGATTTCATCAGGGGTTTTAAGCAGGATTAAACCGATAGTATTTCTAGCTCTATCCTGGCAATTAATGAAGCTGGGAAACTCTTCTAGGCGAGTAATTTGATACGAACCTCTACCTTCTTGAAAAATGTGTGGCTCTTTTGCTTCGGGCCAACTAACTTGGAAAGTCTCTTCTCCATACTCTCCATCGTAGTAAAAGGCATAATATTCTTTCCAACCCTCAGCCCGGAAACGCGGCCACAGTTCTAAAACAGGCACTTCAGCTAAAGCATTTTGCTCTTTGATTGGGTAGTCTTTATAGATGCGAAAGTTTTGAGGCTGTGTGTCGTCATTCCCCAAACCGGAAAGAGGCAAGTCTATAATTACTCTTACCAAATGACCTTCACTTCCGTTGAAAACTGTAAGCTTAATTCTCTTAATTAAGTCTTCTGGAGTTAAATAGTCTAGGAGAATGGGATTAAGGGGAATTAAAGGCGTAATCCTCTTATCGTTGAAGTTGATTTGAGTGCCATCGGGTAGAAAAGCTCCTGGCAAAGCATCTTCTACATCTACAAAGATGAATTCTGGCAAAAATAAATCTCTTGACTCAATATATCTAACACTATTCCAGATAATTTTACCTGTCCGCAAATCTTCTATTCTTAGAGAAGCCAAGGTTTGGTCTTCATAAATCCAGATATTTTGGGGTGATTCGCCCCACGAGTTTGCTATTTCTGGGTCGAGAATTAACAAGTCACGAACTTTTTGTTTATTAGAACTGGAGATTAAACGAACACTAGAAGATTTTGCCTGTGGTTTCACAGGTTTGTTGATGTCTCTAAGAACTCCTTTGTTAAGCTTAACCCCAACTGCTTGCCGATTCTTATTTTTCCCGACGGAATAAATTTCTGCCTCCTTTCCTTGTACTGATTTTATTCTCCTACCATCCCAAAAGTGAATCGGCCGACCAAACGAGAAAAAAATCGGTCGTTGTGGATAAGTCTTAAATTTAGGATGAGCGTGAAATTCTACCTCTACTGCTTGTTGAACGGCTAAACTATTAACATCGGTATCAACTGAATACCGTTCGGCGTCAAGTGCTTTTTGCAAAAGGTATGTCAGCACTCCATGACCATCTACACCGTGTGCCGTCTCCGAGTCCCGACAAGCAGCAATAATAAACCGCTTCATGTCATCTTGGTTCGCTGGTTTTGCCTGCTCAAAAAGTTCGCTGGTCAACTTCCCACTGTGGCAACAATCTAACCAAACAATCTGCTCTGAAACCTTACTTTTACCCAATATTTTCGCTAACCAGTCTAACCTTACTCCCCATTTTTGTTGCTCTAAATTTGTTTCACTTGTAGCTAAATAACCAACAGTTTCGCCATATTCATCAATTGCTAAACCGTGTCCCGCAAAAAATAGCAATGCAGTCCGAGGAAGCTTACCATCTCTGGGTTCCACGAACAGTTCATAGATGGCATCCTGTAGTGTTTTCGCCTTAACAATGCCTTTTTCGTCAACTTGATAAGCTCCATCAGCACAGGTTTCTGGCAGTAGCGTCACCTCAAAGCGGCCATAATCTCTCAGAATTTGAGCAATAGCTTCTGCATCCAGCGGGGCGTTTGGTAAATCCTGCCGTTCATTTCTCCCCCGGAAGTTAGGATAACAATTAATTCCGACTACTAAGGCTTTTCGTGTCATAAACTCCAGCCACTTTGAAATTGAATCCTATTCCCCATTAACTATACCAAATCAGGGAAACCCCCCATTTTGTTTTACCATTGGCATCACTGGTCGCTAAAAATCCCTCCGTTTGCCCATCCTGCTGTTACCGCAAACCATGTCCAGCAAAAAACAACAGCCCCACATCGGGGACATGGTGCGGTTCCGGTTGGAAAAGCTCTAAAATGGCTTGTTTCAGTTCCTCTTCACTCACAGTAGCCATATCCCCTACCCTGAATTTATTGCCTTCGGGAACTTCTGGCAGACGCTGGACATCCCAAGCCAACTCGCCAGTAGGTTTTTCCAACAATTGGACGATCGCCTCCGCATCCCCAGCAGGTTTTTCTAGATGAAGCGCCAAACCCGGCCGCCCATCCTTCAAAAAACTGTATCGGTTAATACCAACCACTAAAGCTTGTCGCTTAATCTCGCCCATATCAACTAATATTGGTTTAATTTCTTTAGACTAATGCGATCGCCCTATGAATTTAGTCGCTTCCACTACCCTACAGGCTATTTTACTCGCTTTGAGCAACCCCAGTGTGTCTCTCAGCGATTCTGAAAAAGACAGATTGTTTGAGGTACGCCAACAACTGGAACTCGCTCCTTGTGACTAAGACTTTATTTATAAGGTATTAATGAATAATATCACAAACAATCTCGTTTTTTTTCAAAAGTTGGAAACTGAATCGGCTCGGTTAGCTGGTGTCCCGAGCGACGAAAACAGCAATTGCTGCCTACTGAAAATGGGTAGTACCCTGAAGGAAAGGAAGGAATAAATTTAAGCTACTCTTATAGAGAAGTGTTTGCCATTAGTGATATGATATTAGAAATTTATTCTTGCCCCAATTGTGGCTCAAAAGAAGTTAGTCGTAACGGTCAAACTCAGCCTCGTAAACAAAACTACAAATAATGTCGAGAATGTGGCCGTCAATTTGTTTTAAATCCGGCATGGAAAGCTATTACCAAGGAACAACAGGAGTTAATGTCACGGATGCTACTTTAACGTATTTCTCATGCTGGGATTGCTCGGGTATTACAAATATCAGAAGATACAGTACAGCGCTACGTAAATGCCACTTCTGTTGTTGAAAAGAAGCAAGTTGAGGTGAGTGCCAAGCCAAGGCGAGCGCCTGAATGTTCAGATGGATGAGTTATGGTCGTTTGTCGATAATAAAGGAAATCAGCAGTGGGTATGGCTTGCATTGGATGCCCAAACTAGGGAAATTGTTGGTGTACATAGGGTCGATCGTAGCGCGGTATCAGAAGAGTGCCTTATGGAATTCAATGCCACCAGTTTACCGTCAATGTGCAGTAATTTATACTGATCCTTGGAGTGCCTATGATTCTGTATTGCCCAGTAAACGTCATCATAGTGTAGACTTCGTGGTTATAAATGAGTAGAATGATATCCAAATGTGGTTGTATTAATGCGTGTGACTTCAATGTATAAGCGATCGCTTACTAATGTCCTAGTATCATGCGTATCGTCCAAACCAATTGCGCGGCTTATTGCCTGCTCATGGTTTGACTTTAGCGCGCTCGCCTGTTGCATTGCCCAAAGAGCAATGAACGATCGTTGAGCGCAATCTTTTTAAGTAGTAAGAACTGTAAATAATTTAATGGTCGAATCTAAAATTAATTATTGAGTTTTTAGCTAATTTTATAACTTTGGTGTATAATGAAAATGTGTTTACATAAGCAAACGCCTATCTCAAGATGGAACGAAGACTTACCCTAAATCAAACAATCATCAAGACTAATTTTTAACAATAGTTCTGACATTTTCGCTGAAACCCTTATTCTTTCGTTCATCTTGGAAGTGTAAAACCCTGGTTTTTTAGTTTAGTCAATCAAAACTGTTCCGAACTATTGTTTTAAGTGTTGTAAAAGAAACTGCCTTGAAGGGGCAGAGGGTACCCTACCCCTTCAAGGCAGCAAATGCTGGATACAGTATCGGATATTCTTGAACTCACGGTGACTGTCTTACAGGAGAAGCTAAGGTGAACGCACTTACCACAGTTGAAATCGATCCAAAAAACATTCTGACGCTCAGCCAACTGGCGAACCTTGACCCTTCCGCCATCAAAGCCATCATGGAACAGCGGCTCAAGGATATGAATTGGACAACTTACCAATTGGCTAAGGCTTACGGGGCTCTTAAAGAGGGACGTTCTGACATCAACCCTAGCCGCTATACTACTACTGTTACTCAAGTGTTAGAAAAACCAGAGACAGCCCGCTGGAACACGGTTTGCCTAGTTTTAGCAGCAATGGGCCTGTTGGTGCAGGTAGTATCTCTCAACCCGCAAATCTATTCGCTGACAAAGTAGATAGCCGTTACATCCGATTTCAAGCGTTTCAAAAACCCTTAAGCTTTCCGTACTTACGACATAGACCCATAAGAAGACAGGTGGATCAAACTTTGCTACCTCCTGATTAAACCGCAGTTACTAAATATTTACAGGACTTACGCACACAAACAAGCAATTCTCTCATTGTCAGCTCTTCACTACGTTCAAGCGCGAAGCAATCCCAAACCCTTGCAACACCCGTCAAGCGTGCCTAAGTCCTGATTTATATAGGTAGTCTGGCTGTTGCCTGCTCCCTATAGTTTTTAACTATCGTAACTAAGCAATTAATTATATCGTAGTTACGATATAGTAAGGTCTAGGTCAAAGCTTCAGTTAGGGCATCAAAAGTGAGGTTAGCTTGGTGGCAGATTTTACTTACATGGGTTTGGGGCTTCAGCCAGTTTTTAAAAGCCCAGCCCAAGCAGTCAATCGGGAGCAGCATGGATGAACAGCACATCTAATCAGCCTCCCCAGACGATCGCCCAGACAATCGACTGGCTCCACAATTGCTTGGGCAGACCTGCGCTGCCGGAATGTCCCAAGGAATGCGAAAGGGACTGCGACGTTCCCGGAGGCAAAGCGCCTGCTTGGATAAACCCGAAAGGAAAAGCAGTCAAAGTCAGTTGGAAACCCTATCAAAACCAATTGCCAACTCAGGCAAACTTAACGAAGTGGTTCGCCCGCACCACTGGCATCGGCACTCTCGGCGGCGGACCTAATGCACATGGTCACTACATCGCCTTTGTCGATCTAGATCGCAAAGAAAAAGTCTTCTCCTCGCCACAAGCTTTTGAGGCGCGCCTTGAACAGTGGTTCAACGACTACCCCCTCCTGAATGTCGCCCCTCGATTTCGCACCCCGAACGGCGGATATCGAGTCATCCTCGCCTTCACAGAAGAACCAGATTGGACAGCCTTCAGCCTAGATCGAGACAGAGCCCGAATGGGCGAACTGCTTGCCCGAAACGGCGGTCACACCCTGCTGCCCCCTACTGTCGGCGCGAACGGCATCCCGTACCGATGGGAGTATTTTGTCGCATATCCGCCTACAGTTGCCAAACCGGAAGATGTTGGTATTTACCCAACACGGCAACAGCACCCGTCTATTCCTGCCAACACCTCGCCCCGTTCTGTAGGAAGTTACGTCCCCGGCGCAATTCGCCTGGAAGACCTCCTCTCCCCCCGCGCCAAAGAAATTCTGACAGGCGGTGCCAAAACAGGCGATCGCTCCGACGCCCTGACCGCTCTCGCCTCCGAATGCTACGGCTGGGAAGAGTTCTGCCACCGCTATAGTATCTCCTACTCCGGCACCACTGAAATCTTAGCCGAGTACGCCTGGGGGCAAATGGAAGACAGCAGCCGAGATCCCTACAAATGGCAGCGCATCCTCAAAACCATTAGCCCTTCCGCTTGCCAAACCGCCGCCGAATATCACAGCGGAGACTCTGAAAATTGCTGGAAAAAGATTTACCGGCTGGATCGAGAAACCTTCCAGGCTTCATGCCCCCCTCACATTAAAGACAGGATTTTAGGAGAATGGGGTATCGACAAGCGCCCCAGGGCATCACTGACAGCGAGCCAGCAGCAGCTCAACTCTCAAAAGTTACAAGCAGATGATGTAGCGTCAGAGAGCATCCCGCCAAACAACGGTCAGGTTACAGATAATTTTTACCCGCCGGATTCTGGCAGTAAAGAGAAAGAAAACCTGCTCCTGAAATATATCGATCGGCTCCTCGAACGGGGCAACATTCCCCTGTCAGAACGAAGATCCGAGTGCGCCCAAATCGCTCAAGCTTTGGAACTCGACCCCAAATACGTCGAACAAATCGTTTTAACCCGACTGCAAGAATGGCAGTTCGCAGAAGTCGAAAGCGAAAAAACCCTTATTGAAGATTTAGTTAGCAAGCGCAAGCAGAGTCTCGACTTGCACCAAATTTTACCGCCTGAAATTGCCTGCATCCTGGCACAAATCGCTGCTGCAATGCCCACCAGTGCCGAACACCTGATGACAGTAGGTTGGTCAACCTTCGGCTGCGCGATCGGCACAGCCGCTGAAGTTGTTGCTTGGTCTGGATTCAAACAAAAGTCCTGCGTGCTGTGGACGATCAGCACCGCCCGGTCGGGGAAGCTCAAAAGTCAAACTCAAGAAGTTATGGTCAATCCCATCCGGCTCTTGCAGCAGGACGCCAACAGCGAATATTGCATTGCCCTCAAAAGCTACAAAGAAGCACAAAAAGCCACCCAGCAAAATCGAGCCCCTGACAACCCGCCAGAAGAACTCCCACCCCCACCCGTTCCCCGCGAGTATTGGGTCGAACACATCACCGTAGAAGCCCTGATCCGCACCATCAACGAAAATCCGCGTGGCTTCCTCGTCCATCGCGATGAAATCGACGGCTTCTTCAAAGCCCTCAACAAATATCGGGCTGGCAAGGGGGACGACGAAGCCTTTTACCTCACCCTCAACAACGGCGGCGGTCCCAAAGTCATCCTCATTGACCGCGATCGCCGAGTCGAGGTGGAGAGGTCGTGCGTCCCCATCACCGGCACCATCCAGCGCAAGACGCTTGACGAAGAGATGACGCCCCGCAAAATTTCCAGCGGCTGGATGGCCCGGTGGGTAATCTGCTTGGCCCAGATGCCCAAACGGCGGCGGACGCGACTGCCCTACCCCGACATTGACGCCTTTCTCAAAGACATCTACCACAAACTTTCCGTCCTCAAAATGCACTATCGTCCCGTTCAAAATGAGGAGACAGGCGAAGTGCTCAAAGATGAAACGAACCGCACTGTTTACCAGGGTTTTCCGATTACTTACCACCTCAGCGACTCGGCAGCCGACTACTACGAACAGCACTTCTTCAACCCGATGGTCGAGCGCGAAGAAGCTGAACTGAATGAAGGCTTCCAGCTAGCCATGTCCAAGTGGAGCGGGTACTGCCTGCGGATTGCCCTCATCCTGCACTGCTTGCACGAAATCTGCAAGTTAAAAAACCCGGACGGCACTCTCAAAACTTACTTGCAGTTGAAAGAAGAGTGGAAGCTCTCAGGCGGGGAACGTTCCGACAAGCCTTTTGAGATTGAAATTCCTACCTCGATTGGGGCCGACATCATTCAAAAGGCGATCGCCACCAGCTACTTCTACATCAACCAGGCTGAAGTGCTTTATAAAGGGCAGCAGCAAGATGAGGACGATACAGTCCCGGTCATCCAGAAACTGATTCAGAAATCAGAAGAGTTGCGGGACACGGTTGCTGAAGGTTGGATCAGCACCCGTGAAGCATACCGCAACTGTCGCGAACTCGTTGCAGGAGCTAAACTGCGCCAGATGTCGAACACGGACTTTACGGCTGCGGTCTTCAACCAAATGGTTTCGATGAACCTCGGTGAAACGAAAAAGGTCGGCAAGTCTTTCAAGTGGCGGATTCTAAGATAATTGTTGCTCGGCCACGTTTTGGCGGTTATATCATTTCCGAAAAACCCTGCTACAAACACGAGCGTTGGGTTGATTCGCAAGTCAAAGCCAACAAAAAAGTTGCTACTGTTGCAGAATTTTTCGGAAATGGTATTAGTTGCAAGCCCGCAGAGCGATCGCGCGAACCGAGTTGCAAGTGCAGTCCAGGGTATTTGTGGCAACTTGCAAAAAATGCCGTCCTCCGACAGCAGCGATTCTTCCAAAGTCTTCCAGAGTAAGCGATTACGTTATCAATAATGACAGTTGTGACGATTCTCAACCGTCATTGACGATCGCGCTTCCCGCCTGGAGCGCTCTACACGGTGGGGCTGCTCGTACCGGAGTCAGAATCGTCAAAACCAGGCAGGGCATTCCTCAAACCGCATGATAGAAATCTGATCTTAGCGGGTATTTGCACTTCAATCGTCAAAACCAGGTAGCGCATCCCTCTTGCCTTATATGGAGTGAGTCGTGGTCAAAAATTTTGTAAAAAATCACCAATGATTCTTAAAATCTGAAACCTTTACAGAGAGAACAGTTCACTATAATCGTCTTGCACGTTGGGCGAAATTTGTAACTGTTGGCAGCCAGGGCTAAAGCTGAGCATTGAAACCTTCGTCTGTTGCCTCAAGAAAGAAGCTGTGTTGGGAGAAGAGCGGAAGAAACTAAATAAAGTCCAGTCGGTTGTGGGCGATCGCAATTGTCACCGGATACCTAATTACCGCTAGTTTAAAAATTGCGTTGACGATTTGACGATAGTTTGAAACTCCCACAGAACAAGTTGTTCCCTCGTCAATAACAGCTTCGACGATTGAAAATCGTCATTGACGATTCCTCAGCACATCCCAAGAGATTTACGATCGCCCGCAGGTGAGCATACTGGTAACAGCGGCAACCTACAAACTGCTAGTTCGGCAAGCTGGACTCGTCAAGCAATCGTCAGAATCATAGAAAACTCCAAGTACACCAAATTTTGTGTTGACGATTTGACGATTCCCTATAACTGTTACCCCGTAAGCACTTTAGTCGTCAATAACAGCTTTGACGATTCAGAATCGTCATTGACGATTCACTGCTGACGTTACTCACGGTAATTACATCAAGCACCCTATAGCACCATATATGGTGTGGTGTCCTATTTTTGTGTTGACGATTTGACGATTCCCTATAACTGTTACCCCGTAAGCACTTCAATCGTCAGTAATAGCTTTGACGATTCTGAATCGTCATTGACGATTCATTGTTGACCTTACTCGCGGGACTTACAAAAAACGGTATATATAGTGTTTTAGTAAATTAAAGTCTACATTAAATAACTATATATAGAGTAACTGCGTAAGTCCTGCTCATTCGCTTACATCGAGTTCATGTGATAGTGGCAGTTCGCTTGTCCACCAGAGGTTGTCAAGCAATCGTCAGAATCGTCAAAAACTCGCAGTACATTCCCACAGCCCTTGCAGAGAAAGCGTTTATCGAGAATCGTCAAAAATAATGTCAATAATCGTCAATAAAAGCTAGAAGCTGAAAGCTTTATAAATAGAAGAGTTTAGGAGAATCGTCAAATCGTCAAAGAAAATTTTTTTTTTAGTCGCGCTCTGGTTCACGGCTTGACACTGAATCCCAACCCCTTTGTAGAAGCTGTGTTAGGAGAAAAGCGGAAAATGCTGGGGTGCAAGTTGGTTGTGGACGATCGCGGCGGACTATCCGGCATCTAATTACCGCTAATTTAAAAATTGCATTGACGATTTGACGATAGTTTGAAACTCTTACACATCAAGCAGTTCCCCCGTCAATAGCAGCTTTGACGATTGAAAATCGTCATTGACGATTCCCCAGCCACATCCCAATAAATTCACGATCGCCCGCTCCCGCGATAACAAGGA
>Ga0164304_10000160_pt1 | contig 16307 bp, 18 predicted proteins | sample Whisoiple_217_MG_FD_110216 | JGI IMG/M metagenome (GOLD analysis project Ga0164304, IMG submission 110216) | Soil microbial communities amended with pyrogenic organic matter from upstate New York, USA - Whitman soil sample_217_MG | ecosystem: Environmental > Terrestrial > Soil > Agricultural...
ATCTTGAGCACTGTCGTCTTGCCGCAACCCGAGGGCCCGACCAACGACACCAGCTCGCTCTCGGCAACGTCGAGCGTCACGTCGGAGACGGCGAGGAAATCCTCATTCCCGGTGCGGTAAATCTTGCGGACGTTTTTCAGCGCGATGAAGGGCCGTCGCTCGCTCACGCAAGCCACCGCTGAAGGTTCGCGGCGACGAATGAGTCGTCGGAAAGATCGCCGTGTTCGTGGATCACGCGATCGATCTCCCGTGCCTGGCCGGGGCTCAGTCCCTCGTTCGGATCGAGACACCAGATGCCTTCGAGCAGGCCCTGGCGGCGCAGCACCTCGTGGCAACCGGCAATACAGCCGTCAAAATTGTTGGCGACATCGAAGAAGGCCGCATTGCAGTCGGTCACGCACGCATCGAGCGCGAGCAGGTCCTGGTCGATACGGCCGGCAGCTTTCGCCGCGCGGCAACGCTCGAACAGCGCCACCGCGCTTTTCGTCCAAACCGACCAATGGCCGAGCAGGCCGCCGCGAAATTCCAGCCGCTGCGTCTTGCCGTCGTGACGGATATCGAAGGGCAAGCTCAAGTCGAGCACGATGTGATCGTCGTTGCCGGTATAAAGCGCGATGCGCTCCGCGGCGCCGGCGGCGGCGACCCCTTTGAAAACATCGAGCGTGCGGTAGCGGTTGAATGGCGCGACCTTGATGGCGACGACATTGTCGATCGCAGCAAAAGCTGTCCAGAAATCCACGCCAAGCTCGCGGCCGCCGACGGCCGGCTGCAGATAAAATCCGATCAGCGGAATTTTCCCAGCGATCGCGCGGCAATGCTCGACAATGTCGTGCGTCGAGGCAGCGCGCATGGCACCGAGGCTGAGCAGACCGGCATGGTAGCCGAGGTTCACCGCGAGCTGTGCCTCGGCCAGCGCTTGCTCTGTCGACCCGGCGAGACCCGCGACCATGACCAGCGGACGCTTCGTCCAGTCGCGCGCGGTCTCCGCCGCATTGCGCAGAACGGGCTCGTAAAGGCCGACCTCGCGGATCGCGAACTGGGTCGTATGCACGCCGACGGCGAGCCCGCCGGCTCCAGCATCGATATAGTAACGCGTCAATCCGCGCTGGCGGCGCGAATCGAGCTTGCGCTCGGCATTCAGCGCGAGCGGATGCGCGGGAATGACAGTGCCCCCGGCGATGAGCTGCCGGACGCGCGGGTTAAGGTCGGATTTATGCAGAGACATATTTTTGCTCAACCGAATTCCGGACCTGCCGCGGCGATCAGGTCGGCGCTGCCGCCGGCTGCTTTTGGTGGGTGTGTGCCAAAGCGCATGCGCGAGAACGGCCGCTCGAAGGCAAAACCGCACGACAGCAGAAATTCGCGCGCACCAGAATGCGTGGCCGAGAGATCGATGACGAGCGCGTCGGATTCTTCCGCGAGAATGTCCTCTAAAAGCGCGGTCGCCGCAGCTTCGATCGACGCGTAAACCGGGCCGATCTGCCGCGCCTTGCGGCCGGCGCGCACGAGTCCGACCGCGCCGTCTCTCTGGTAAATTGACGAGCCTTCCCGAGCGGCGAAATGCCGGATCAAGTCGCCGCGGTCGAAACCCATCGCGCGGCGATCGGCCTCCAACAATTTCTGCAGGCCCGCGGCGGAGACGGCGCGTCTTGATTCCGCGCCGGGGCTGCGCGTGCGCCGCAGCCGCGTAAGACCGAAGCCGGTTTCGGCGAACCCCATCGGCCGATACACAGCCGCGCCGGCCGGCGTTGCATCGAGCCACGGCTCGAGATGGCGCGCCTGCGCAGTCTCGATACAGCGTGTCACCAGCGTATTGGCAAGGCCGCGGCGTCGCCAATGCGCGGTCACCAAAACCATGCTGATCCAGGTGACCGGCGGCGACGGCAGAAGCGCTGCCGTCGCAATAACGCGGCCTTCGTTATCGCGCATGCCGAAGGCGGTGCCGCGCTCGAGGAAACAGTGCCAGTCCTCGAGCGTCTGGTTCCACCCCGCTTCATCCGAGAGCGCGAGTCCGGCCGCTGCGTCGGCAGGGGACAGCACCTCGATGTCGAACGCGACGTCAGTAACGCCCATCGCGCACCTCGAATTTCGTCGGCTTGCCGAGGCTCGGCTGATCGCGCGCGACCCAGTCGGCTGTCCATGCAATCATGTGCTCGATATCGACGACCGGCGGCCCGAATAGCCGCAGCGCCTCCGATGTATCGGTAATCCACGCTGTGGCGTTTTCCGTACCGGTAATGATCGGCTCGATTTGAAGCCGCGCGCCGATCTTTTGCGCGAGATCGCGCACCGACAAAATCTCATGCCCGCTGACATTGATCGGCAAGGTCGGTACGGTGCAGCACGGCAGACAGCGCAGCGCCTGCGCCGCCGCATCGCCCTGCCAGATCACATTGACATGGCCCATCGTCACATCGACGGGCTCACGCGCAACGACCTTGCGCGCAATGTCGTGCAAAACGCCGTAGCGCATGTCGATCGCGTAATTCAGCCGGTAGAGCTTTCCCGGCGTGCCCAGTTTCTTCGAGAAATATTCGAACATGCGCTCGCGCCCGACGCAGGATTGCGCATATTCACCGGGCGGATCGGGCGGCACCTCCTCGCTCGCACCTCGGCCTGACACCGGTACGAAGGGATAAACGCAGCCGGTCGAGAAGGCGACGATGCGCGATTGCGGGAAGGCCTGTGCGACAAGTGCCGGCACATGCGAATTCATCGCCCAGGTGAGGGCGAGATCGCCTTCCGCACCGAACTTCCGCCCGGCCATGAAGATGATATTTCTGATCTTCGGCAACGCGGCGAGCTCGTCCTCTTTCATGAGATCGCAAGCGATCGTCTCAATCCCGCGAGCGTCAAGCTCTTCCTTCAATCCCGGTTCGCTGAAACGCGCGACACCGATGACGCGTTTTTCCGGCGCGGCATTCCTGGCAAGTCCCGCCACCGTCGGCCCCATCTTCCCGCCGACGCCGAGCACCATGATGTCGCCCTCGATGGTCTTAAGCTCGTCGATCAGGGCCTGGGTCGGACGGCACAGAAGCTCCTCCAGCGCGGCCAGTTCCGGAATGCGATCAGGCAAAGTTTCGCGGGTCAGAAGCTGCATGGGTTCCTGGATATCAGACGCGTGCGTCGCGGATGACGACGCGCTCGACGCCGAGCACCGCGCCGTAAAGCAACACGCCGAGCATTGTCAGCAAAATTACCGCCATGACCATGGCCGGCGTATCGAGGGAGGATTGCACCTGAATCATGATGTAGCCGAGCCCGCGTTCGGAGGCGATGAACTCGCCGACGACGGCGCCGGCGACCGCGAGCACCGCGCCCACTTTCATGCCGGAGAACACATAAGGCAGAGCGCCCGGCAGCTGTATTTTGCGAAACAGCTGCCAGCGCGTGCCTTTGAGCGAGCGAACGAGATCGAGAAGGTCGGGCGGGGCTTCGCTTAGGCCCCGCGCCGTCGTGAGCAGCACCGGAAAGAAGCAAATGCTGAAGGCGATCAGGATATTCGGCATGATGCCGTAGCTGAACCAGACGATGAACAGCGGCCCGAGCGCGACTTTCGGGATCATGTTCAGGCTCACGCATAATGGTAATAATAAGAGGGTAAAAATGCGCGACCACGAAAACAGCAGCGCGAGCGTCACCCCGACAAACACGCCGAGCAGATAGCCGCCGCCGATTTCCGTTGCCGAGACGAGCGTGTTCGTCGGCCACGCGTAATTCGGCGAGGTCAGCGTCTTCAAGGCCGCGAGGGGGGAGGGAAGAATGAAAGCCGGCACGCGAAACCAGTCGACGCCGACCTGCCAAATCAGTACGACCGCAACATGGACCGCAATCACTACGAGAACACGCCACGTCTGCGCGCGGCGCTTCGCCGCCGCAATAGCCGCGGTGCTGGCGTCAGTCCCGAGGACTATGGATTGCGCTTCCATCCGGCGATGCTAGAGAAAGTTCGGATGCCTCGTATCCGTCTTGCATGAACCGCACAAGTCGCTGTCCGGCGCCTCTTCGCGCCGCTTGGGAGTGAACCCGTGAAGCTTTTGTCCCGCCTTGCCGCTCTCGCATTGGGCGTGTTGCCGCTAATCGGTGCCGCAGAGGCGGCCGAACACGTCAATCTCCTTCTCAACTGGACGCCCACCGCGGATCACTCGCCGTTCTATTACGCCAAGGCGCAAGGGCTATACGAGAGGGCAGGCATCGACCTGACCATCGAGGTGGGAAAAGGCTCGGGCGTCTCGTCGCAGCGCGTCGGCTCCGGCGGCTCAGCCTTCGGCATTGCGGATCTGCCGACCGCTCTGGTCGCGCGCAGCAAAGGCGCCGACGTCGTCGCGGTGATGAGCATCTACGCCAACACGGCGCAGACGTTCTATTGGCTGAAGAGCTACGGGATCAACGGCGCCAAGGATTTTCCCGGCCACAAGATCGGCAACCCGCCGGGCGACGCCTCGCGCGTCATGTGGCCGGCCTTCGCCAAGGCGGCGAATATCGATCCGAATGCCGTCAATTTCGTCAATATCGCCCCGCAAGCGAAACTGCCTTCGCTGAAGAGCCATGCCGTCGACATCATTTCCGATTTTTACAATGAGCACGATCTCAAGGTGCAGGCATTCGGCGACGATCTCGGCTTCTTGCGTTGGCCGGATATCGGGCTCAACCCTTACGGCAATTCGCTTGTCGTCAACGGTGCGTACTTGGAAAAGAATCCGAAGCTCGTCGAGGATTTCGTCAAGATCAACCAGAAGGCTTTTGCCACCTGCGTCGCCGACGTCAATCCCTGCCTCGACGCGCTGCTCCAAGCGACTTCCGGGCTCGAGAAGCCGACGCAGCTCAATCAATGGGAGCGCATCAAGAGCATGATGGCCGACAAATACACGACGACGAAGGCGCTCGGCTGGATCGATCCCGGCCGCATGCAGAGCGATTACGATCTCGTGCAGACCTATCTCGGTATGGAGAAGCCGTTCGACGTGAAGAGCGCTTACACCACACGCTTCCTCGACGAGAGCATCAAGATGGATTCCTCTAAAGTTAAGTATTAACGCGAGCCGAATTCGTTAACGTAAGGTTTGCGCAACTTCTCTGCGGATATCCTGAACGCTGTCGGATCAAGGAGTAAGCAGCGTTCGGACTCGTAAGGGGTTGTAGGAATGGCTCTCACGCAGGTCTCGTCGGATAAACCCGTCCACCGCAGCCGCAGCATCGTCACTTTCGCGCTCATCGCGCTTGCCGTGGCGTTCGTCATCCTCGGCAACATCACTGCCGCCGGGCCGGCGGTGTACCGCGGCCATTCGCTGGTCGCCGAGGCGCGCTAGCGCGATCATCGCAAAACTCAGTGCTGGCGCTCCGGCCGCATGCGGTAGGAGCCATCCTTGCCGCGGATGAACACCTCGTTGATCTGCGGATGGCGCACCGGCTCGCCGGAATTGTCCGGCACCAGATTCTGCTCCGAGACATAGGCCACGTACTCGGTCTCGGCGTTCTCGGCGAGCAGGTGATAGAACGGCTGGTCCTTCTTCGGCCGCACCTCCTCGGGGATCGACAGCCACCATTCCTCTGTATTGGCAAAGGTCGGATCGATGTCGAAAATCACGCCGCGGAAGGGGTAGCGGCGATGCCGCACCACCTGGCCGATCGAGAATTTGGCGACACGTTCCGACATGACGGTCAGCGGGGGGCTCGAGAGCCCTGGCGGGGTCAGTTGCACGTCCGTTGGTATCGCGGGGGCAAAATCCATGTCAATGCCGTGACACGGACCGCGGACCTCCTGGTCCGCAGCATCTTGCAATAGAATGCGCACCGGGAGGTGCGCGGTCCAGCGCTCACGCCGCCTCCGCAAACCCATAAGTCTCCGCATATTCCTTGTCCTTCGCCGCGACCTGCTTGGCTAAGTCGACGATCACCTTCGCCTGCTTCCAGGTCGCGTCGTCCTGCATCTTGCCGTCGATCATCGCGACGCCGGCGCCGTCCGGCATCGCTTCCAGGATGCGTTTCGCAAACGCGACCTCCTTCGGATCGGGCGAGAAGACGCGCTTGGCGATGTCGATCTGCGAGGGGTGCAGCGACCAGGCGCCGGCGCAGCCCATGAGGAACGCGTTGCGGAACTGCACCTCGCAGGCTGCGGTGTCGGCGATGTCGCCGAACGGCCCGTAAAACGCTTTGATGCCGGCGGAGGCGCAGGCGTCGACCATCTTGGCGACGGTGTAGTGCCAGAGATCCTGCTGATAGACGGGGCGCGCCCCGCCGTCCGCACCGGCGTCCGCCAGCACCTTGTATTCGGGGTGGCCGCCGCCGACGCGCGTCGTCTTCATCGCGCGCGACGCGGCAAGGTCGGCCGGGCCGAGGCTCATCCCGTGCATGCGCGGCGACGCAGTCGCGATCGCCTCGACGTTCTTCACCCCCTCCGCCGTCTCCAAGATCGCGTGGATCAGGATCGGTTTGGTCACGCCATGCCGCGCCTCGAGCTGCGCCAGCAATTGATCGAGATAGGCGATGTCCCAGGGCCCTTCGACCTTCGGCAGCATCATCACGTCGAGCTTTTGGCCGACGGCGCGGACGATTTGCGTAATGTCGTCGAGCGTCCAGGGCGAGTTCAGCGCGTTGATGCGCGTCCATAGGCCGGTGCCGCCGAATTCGTTCTTTTGCGCCATCTCGATGAAGCCGGCGCGGGCCTCCTCCTTGGCGTCGGCGGGAATGGCGTCCTCGAGATTGCCGAGGAGGACGTCAACCTGTCGCGCCATGTCGGCCGCCTTGGCGCGGACTTTTTCCAAATGCGCGGGCACGAAATGGATCATCCGCTCGACCCGCACGGGGAGTTCGCGGTAGGGCGCGGGGGCGCCGATCGCCAGCGGCTCGAAGAATTTGCGCGGCGGCTTCATGTCGGCTCTCCCATCATGGTGCGGTGCGATAGAGGCACCAAATGCGCGCGAGCGCAATGTGGTTAGCTCCCCCTCTCCCCTCGCGGGAGAGGGTGGCCCGCGCGTCAGCGCGGGTCGGGTGAGGGGGACCCATTGCATACCCCTCATCCGTCGTTGCTTCGCAACGACACCTTCTCCCATCGCATGTCGGCTGTTGCCGACATTGCGCATCTGTCTGTCGAAGTCGCCAACAGGCGACTTCGAAGGGGAGAAGGGGCGCGCGCCACCGTCGGCCCCTCCGTCTTACCGCTCCTCCGGCGTGCAGTCGCCGCGCGCCGCATCCCTTTCAGCTTGCGCCGCATCGCCGGAAACACGACGCGCTGCATCAGGTCGAGATGCTCCCAGAAGCAGCGCACTTTTGGCGTCATGCATTGCCCGGCGCGCCGGCAGGCCGGCTCCTCGCAATATTTCGCCGCGTCCAAGGCGACGAGCACGCAATATGGAAAAGCTTCGGGACAAAGTTCACGGAGCTGATGCCGCAGATTCTCTACTTTCCAACGTTCATGTTCAATCAGCCGCCGCGCATCTACTGGAATCTTGATAACGAAGGAGATGTTAACCGCCTAATCGTGAGATTATTGAAAACGTAGCTCAGTCTCTGCCGAGGTCTTTAAACATAAAGACACATATCGTCGATCGAATCGTGAACGAAGAGACGCTCGCCCAAAAGCTCCTCGCTATCATGTTGCTCGCTCCAGACAAACAGGAGCAGATCAACGCCGCGCTCAGTGAATTGTCAGCTCACCTAACAGACACGGTATTCGAACGTTGGTCACGCGTATTCGGAGGGAACTTTAGCGGCCGAGAGATTGTGCTGCGATTGGGTATTGAGGAAATCAATGCGAAGCCTGTGGTGTATGTTGAGTTTTCGCTGAAGGACAGACATCGATCTACAACATCTCCGAAAGATCTTTAGGCTTCCGTTGGTTTTTCTCGTTTATACTTTTCACTTTGTATAGAGTGTCTGCAGGGCGGCATAAGGCAACATTGTTCCTCCTAGATGAGCCCGCATCTAATCTGCATTCTCGAGCACAAATGCAGCTCATGGAAAGTCTGCCAAGAATCGCTATGGGCAGCAATCAAATTATGTACTCTACACACAGTCATTACATGGTGAATCCAAACTGGTTGGATCAGGCTTTTGTCGTGTCTAATCTGGCGGTCGACTACAAAGATGTCGCAGAATCGGACATGCGCGTTCGGACGCGACATACTGAGATACGTGTCGAGAAATACCGTGAGTTCGTCGGTAAGAATCCGGATAAATTGGACTACTTCCAACCGGTTTTAGATAAATTGGATGTTGCTCCAAGCCGACTGGACGTCTTAAAGCATTCCGTGTTGCTTGAGCGCAAAGGCGATTATCTCATTCTTGAATACGGCCGTCGTGTGATTTTGGACGTGAAGGAGTCATTCGCTACGGTAGCAACGCCTGGGGCCGCGGGCATGAATGAGCTGATCGGTCTGTTCCTGGGATGGAGAGTCCCCTTCGTGGTTTGCCTCGACGACGACAAGGCGGGAAAGACAGCCTCTGCAAACTATCGCAAAGGTTGGGCTCTCACGGAAAATCGTGTATTTACATTAGCTAGCGTCGCAGCTGATTTGAAAGGAAAAAGAATAGAGGCTTTTCTTGAACCATCAGATATGAAGATCATTGCGGAACATTTCGGCGTTACTGCCATGACGGCGTGTTCGAAGGTTAGCCCGCTAGCTCACCCGCTCCTTCAGCCCGGAGCCAGTACCGTCGCATGTCGTTTCGCCTGAGCACGTCGACAGCGACGACGCAGTGGACACGCTCGGCGTCGAGCAACAGCCGTCATGCCCGGCGCCGGACATCCACGAAGGCAAAGGCGCAGCGGCAGCATATTGTCGTGGATGGCCGGGCCAAGCCCGGCCATGACGCGGTTGGTTTGGAGCGGCTAATCGGCTAACCCGCCCGCTCCTTTAGCCCCACACCCCCGCTACGCGCCGACATTGACCCACGCCGCGCCTCCCCTAAAATGCCGGCGCATGGGGACGCGATCTCCCCACGAGGCGGCAGCCGAAGAATCGCATCCAATTCGAGCCCTCCTTAAGACGGAGCGACGGCCATGGATGCACATTCCGGCGAGATCGCCGTGGCGATCGTCTGGCGCGGCGACGAGAACGCGCCCGACGCGCGGCAACCCGAGAGCGGCCGGCTCAACGCGATTTTTTCGGCTTTGATACGCGGCGGCATGAGACCGGTGCCGGCGCCCTATGACGAGCGCCATGCCGACGCGTTCGCCCGGCGCTTGCGCGAGACGGACGCGGTGCTGGTCTGGGTCAATCCGATCGACGCCGGCCGCAATCGCAAAGCGCTCGACGATATTCTGCGCGAGGTCGCGTCGGCAGGATCGTTCGTCAGCGCCCATCCCGAGGTGATCGCAAAGATGGGGGTGAAGGCGGTTCTGCATCGAACGCGCACGCTCGGGTGGGGAAGCGATACCCGTTATTATGAGGCGCCGGCAGCGTTCGCGGCGGAATTTCCGGCGCTGCTCGCGCAGGGTCCGCGCGTCTTGAAGCCAAATCGCGGCAATGGCGGCATCGGCGTCTTAAAGGTCGAGACCGCCGAGGGTAGCATGGTGCGCGTGCAGGAGGCCGGCGGCGAGGCGGCAATTCGCGTTTTGCCGCTCCGCGAATTTATGGCGGAAATGCACGGCGCGTTTTCCGCCGACGATGGGCTGCTCGATCAACCCTATCAGGCGCGGCTGACCGACGGCATGATCCGCTGCTACGTGTCCGGCCGGCGCGTCGCCGGATTCGGCCACCAGATGGTGCGTGCTTTGGCGCCGCCCGAGGCCGGGCCAGGCGGTCGCAGGCTTTATTTCGGTCCCGCCGATCCGCGGTTCCAGGATTTAAAAACCGTTCTCGAACGCGAATGGATTGCGCAAATGGCGGACCAGCTTGCGCTGTCGCTCGATGAGTTGCCGGTGATCTGGGATGCGGACTTTCTGCTCGGTCCAAAGAATGAGGCCGGGAAAGACAGCTATGTCCTCTGCGAGATCAACGCGAGCTCGGTCTTTCCCATTCCCGACGAAGCTCCGGACGCGATCGCGGCGACTTTGCGCGAGCGGCTCGCGAGGGAGCGCTAACTCACCCGCTCCTTCAGCCCCACCCAGAAGCGGCGCATGTCCGACCGCCTGAGCACGTCGACCGCAACGACGCGGTTCATGCGCTCGGAATCGAGCAGCCGCACGAGATCGTCGGCGCCGGTGACGCGCTGGTTATCGACCGAGAGGATGATGTCGCCGGTGAGCAGGCCCGCTTCGTCCGCGGGACTCTTCTGCTCGACCGCGGTCACGACAGCGCCGGTCACCTGATCGAGGCCGAGCCGCAGCGCGACGCGGCGGGGCAGCGGCACGGTGCCGGCGCCAAGCCCGATATAGGCGCGCCGCACGCGCCCGTGGCGGACGATCTCGCCGAGGACGAAATCGGCGGTGTTTGCCGCGACCGCAAAGCAGATGCCCTGCGCGCCCATGATCACCGCGGTGTTGATGCCGATGACCTCTCCCGAAGACGAGACGAGCGGTCCGCCGGAATTGCCGGGGTTCAGCGCCGCGTCGGTCTGGATCACGTCGTCGATCATGCGGCCGTTCCTGGCGCGCAGCGTCCGGCCAAGCGCCGAGACGATGCCGGCGGTGACCGAGGCGTCGAACCCGAGCGGATTGCCGATGGCGATGGCGATCTGGCCGCGCCTGAGCTTCTTCGAGTCGCCGAGGCGGGCGAAGGGCAGGCTCGCCGAATCGTGCACGCGCAAGAGCGCGAGGTCGGTGTCGGGGTCGCGGCCGAGGATCGCGGCTGCGAGGCGGCGGCCTTCGAGGGTGGTCACGTCGGCGCGGCGCCCGGCCTCGACCACATGGGCGTTGGTCAGGATCAGCCCATCGGGCGAGACGATGACGCCGGAGCCGGCGCCGGCCGGCGCGCCGCTGTCGCGGCTCATGTCGATGCGCACGACACTGGGCGAGACGCGGTCGACGATGTCGGCGACGGTTCGGGAATAGCTGTCGAGGAGGGCGGGATCGGAGGAGGGCGCGTACGTTGGCGCGTACGTGTCGCCGGCGAGCCCGCCATCCTCGTCGAGGATGAAGCGAGCGGAATCGAGCATCGCCGCGATATGGGGATGCGCAATGCGGTCTGCCAGCACGGTTGAGCAGGTCTGCACCGGCCGCTAGGCTCGGCGCTCTCTCAAATCGGTTGGAGCGCAAAAATGCCTACGAACGTCGTCGATTTCTCCGCCGTCTCCGAAATCATTCGCGACGAGCCCTGGCAGCTGCATTTCTGGGAACTGACGCCGGACGAATATTTCGAGCAGATGAAAAACCCGCGAAAGTTCATCGCCCGGCTCGGCGTCGAGCTGCCGGAAAAGCGATCGTCACCGAGATGCTCAACCACGATTTTCTCGCCGCGCACGCCGAGATTCGCGCCGCCGATACCCCGCCGATCAAGGTGTGCAGTATGGGCGGCGGCAATACCGGCATCGCCGCCTACCGCATCACGTCGTATGCGCATCTCGTCTCCGACGTCGGACGGCACAAGAAGAAGCTGTTGCACAAGCCCGAGGAGAAGAAGGTGCCGGGCACCTGATTTGGCTAAGGTGAGTCGCGCGCCAGGGTGATCGTATGAAGCCGCAAAAGTTCGGGATGGGACAGCCGGTCCGCCGGCTCGAAGACGCGCGCTTTGTTGCGGGCAGGGGGCGCTACACTGCGGACGTGATGCCGGACGGCGCGCTCGCCGCGTGCTTCCTGCGCTCGCCGCATGCGCATGCGAGCTTCACGATCGGCGATCCCGCTGATGTTCGCGCCATGCCGGGCGTGCGGCTGGTGGTGACCGCGGCAGACGTTGCGCATCTCGGGCCGGTGCCGTGTCTCGCGCCGATGCCGAATGCCGACGGCAACCGGATGCAATTGCCGGATTATCCCGTGCTGGCGAGGGGGGTCGTGCGCCATGTCGGCGATTGCATCGCGATGGTTGTTGCCGATCGCGAAGAGCGCGCGCGAGAAGCGCTAGAGGCGATTGCCGTCACGTGCGAGGCGCAGGCGGCGATCGTCGACCTTAATCGCGCGCTCGATAAAGGCGCGCCGCTGGTCTGGCCTGACTTCGGGACGAACATCGCCTACGAGAATGCGATGGGCTCGGCGGAATCAGTTGCGCCGTTCTTCGACAAGGCCGCGCATGTCGTCTCGCTCGATGTCGTCAACAACCGCCTTGTCGCGAATTTTCTGGAGCCGCGCGCCGCGATCGGCGAATACGATGCGGCGAGCGGATCGTACACGCTGACCACGGCGAGCCAGGGCGTGCACGCGCTGCAGGCGGCGCTCACCGGCATCATGAAGATCGCGGCGGACAAGATCCGCGTCCTGACGCCTGACGTCGGCGGCGGCTTCGGCACCAAAGCTTTCATCTACCGCGAATATCCGCTGCTGCTCGAAGCCGCGAAGCGCACCGGCCGCCCGGTGCGCTGGGTCGCCGATCGCAGCGAGCATTTCTTGGGCGACGCCCATGGACGCGACAATCTCAGCCATGCCGAGATGGCGCTCGACGCTTCGGGCAAATTCTTGGCGCTGCGCGTCGACATTCGCGCCAATCTCGGCGCCTATCTCTCGCAATTCGGGCCTTACATTCCGTGGCTCGCAGTCAGCATGGCGAGCGGCCCCTATAAGATCGGCGCGGTGCATGCGCGCGTGCGCGCGATCTATACGCATACGATTCCCGTCGATGCCTATCGCGGCGCGGGGCGGCCGGAGGCGGCCTATCTCCTGGAGCGGCTCGTCGATCAATGCGCTTATGCTCTGAACATGCCGCGCGACGAAATCCGCGCGCGTAACTTCGTCAAACCCGATGAGATGCCGTACAAGACGCATACCGAGCGCACTTACGACGTCGGCGAGTTCGAGGCCGTGATGCGTCGGGCCTTGCAGAGCGCCGGTTACAGGGATTTCGCCGGCCGCGAGGCGATGTCGCGCGCGAGCGGCAAAATCCGCGGGCTCGGCTTCGCCAGCTATATCGAATGCACGGCGTGGGGCGAGGGCGAGAACGGCTTTGTCAGCCTCGAGCAGGACGGCACGTTCACCGTGCTCGTCGGCACGCAATCGAACGGGCAGGGGCACGCCACCGCTTACGCACAGATCGTCGCGCAGCATCTCGACGTCGCGCCGGAGCGCGTGAAAATCGTGCAGGGCGACACGGCGGTATTGCCGACCGGCGGCGGCACCGGTGGCTCGCGCTCGATTCCGGTCGGGGCGGTGATGGTGTCGCGCGCCTCCGAAAAGCTGGTCGAGCAATTGAAAGAGCTCGCGAGCGAGAAGCTGGAGACCGCCGCGGCCGATCTCGAGATCGCCGATGGCTCGATTCGCGTTACAGGCACCGATCGCGCGATTGCATATGAAGAGCTTGCGCGCTCGCCGTCCGCCACCCCCGACCGGCTGAAAGGCAACGGCGATTTCGTGCCGCCGGACGCGACCTATCCGAACGGCACGCATGTTTGCGAGGTCGAGATCGATCCCGACAGCGGCGAGGTCGATGTCGTGCGCTTTACGGTCTGCGACGATTTTGGCGTCACGCTCAATCCCATGCTGCTCGAAGGCCAGGTGCATGGAGGCGTCACGCAAGGCATCGGCCAGGCGCTGCACGAGCGCACGATGTTTTCGCCGGAAGGCCAGCTCGTCACCGCGACGTTGATGGATTATGCGCTCCCGCGCGCCGCCGATTGCCCGAATTTTGCGTTCGAGACGCGCAACGTTCCGTCGACGACAAATCCGCTCGGGTTAAAGGGCGCGGGCGAGGCGGGCTCGATCGGCGCCGCGCCGGCGGTCATGAATGCGGTGGTCGATGCGCTCAGACGCACCTACGGGATCGAGCATCTCGATATGCCGGCGACGCCGGCGTGCGTGCGCGCGGTGATCGCGGCGGCGAAGGAGAAGCAGGCGGCTTAGACATATTACGTGCGGCCACGAGCAAAAATGCACACGGCAAAAAGCGACACTTCTGATGAGTATGTCCACGAGCTATTAAACAGCTTCATGGTCACGGGGCGCTACTCAACAATCCTTGAACGGCAGATCGCTTTTGCGCTTTGGCAGCGGATCGCAAATGTTCATGTTATTTGCAACGAAATCGGCGCGCTCGAAAAGCATCCGTTGGCAAAATCAAGTCGAACGAAACGAGACGAAGCTCTAACGGGGGACTTGACGGGGTTGCGACACAAGCACCTTATGGATGCTCGGTTTATCGCAAAGAATGTTTTCAATCACTGGGCAGCGCGCGATGAAGAACTCGTGCAGCTCTGCGCGAACGTGATGGCAGATGAGGCGATCCCGCTCGACAAGAAGCCTGGCCATATCTTTCATCTCGTTATGGCGAGTTATGAACACCGCAGTCGTGCGCGTAGACTCACAGGAGAGTGGATCGTCTTCGCGCGGCACCAGAAGCGAAATTACTATCTCTCGCTTGCTTCGCATTCAGAACAGACGCGAGACATCCTTTTGAGGTGTTTGGAGGCGTCTAGGGAATTTAGCGAGTTATCCCAGCTCGTGATCGAGCTGGAGCTGGGGGCGAGTTCAAGGTAAGGTCCAGAATGGAGGCGAAGCGCTATCCCGCCCATGTTTTCTGGAGCGACGATGACAACGGTTTCATCGCCCTCGCGCCGGACCTGCCGGGCTGCTCGGCCTTCGGCGCAAGCAGGTTTGAAGCGCTGAGCGAGTTGGATGATGTTATCGAGGCCTGGATTGCCGCCGCAAGAGCGGCCGGCAATCCAATCCCAGAGCCTTCGACGCTTGCGGCGCACGCGCGAGCGTAAGGTCCGCTCGCCGTCAGATCGTGAAAACGGCCTTAGATCGCGCCGCTATCGGCAAGCAGCGCGCGCTGATGCGTCGCTTGCAAATCGTCGAGCAGGTGCAAGCAATTGTCGCGATCGGCCTTGGCCACCTGTCCGAGCTTGTCGCATACTTTCACATGCTCGGCGGCCATTGCGACGCGCGCGGCTTCGCTCCGCTGCTGGAAGCTCGGCTCGTAAACCAACCTGGCGAGCCCCAGTGCCGCCACGGCGGCAACGCCGATGAACAACACATACATCTCGGCGCTGGTCCATCGCGACGAATGCGTCTTCGTGACTGCGGACTGATCGGCGACTGATTCAAACGGTTCGGTGATAGCCATGACGCAGCTCCTTTGAGCCGGTGAATATGTCGCGAGAGTAGACCGCAAATGCGGTTCTTCATAGCGCAATTACCAGCAAATATGCCTGAAAAGGTGTGTGAAATCCCACAACGTGACGTGTTTCGGGACAGGAGAGCCCAGATGGAACCGGTACTCGGAGCGCGTACTTCGTTCTCTGATTGAGTATATAGAATAGGTTTTACTAGAGATATTCGAGGGCAGGTTGCGAAACACGAAAGGTCGATCACGCACGTTTGCGTAGAGCAAAGGATAACCTGAGGCTTGCCAACGGCGTGAGATTCCCTTCCGGCTCCGTCACGATCGCCAGCGGGTCTGCTTCAGCGCGTACGGACCATCGCCGAGCATCGCGAACACGGCAAGCATGACGATCCAGAACACGGAGAATTCCCAGCCGCCTTTCGGGTTCGAGAACATGAAGCCTTTATCGCCGTGTACGACGACAATCGTCCCGATTAGTTCCGGAATCATCGCAAGCGCTACGATGCGCGGCCAGAGGCCGAGAACGAGGGCAAGTCCGCCGAGCAGTTCCAAAGCGATGATGAAATAGGCGAGGCTTGGCGGAAGCCCAAGCGAACTAAAGTACCGGGCCGTTCCAGCAGGCGTGAAGACGAAGATCTTGATCGCCGCATGGGTCAGGAACAGCAGACCAAGCGCGACGCGAAGGATAAGCACAGCGTAAGGCGCTGCGCGAGAATCGATAATCATGTTCGCCCCTCGATTGCTATTATCGAGCCCCGTGGCACCGCGGTGGCATGTTGGGAAATCCAGCAACGTTCTTATTTTACGTCGTGATCGGCATCCTGTCACTTATCGGGAGATGCCGCAACTTAGCGCGACATCTCGCTACGAACCGTTCCTTTTGGTTTTTAACGAGCAATATTGTGGGAATAAAATTTAGCCTGCCTACCGCAACAACCCGCCGCTCACCGCCGCGCCAAGCTCGTTGCCGACGTCGGCTTCCTTGCCGGCGCATTTCGGATGGCCGAAGCCGGATTTGCTCGCGCCGGTGAGACCAATGTCGTAGATGATCGCGTCCTTCATGTTCGGACTGACACCCGCCGGAGCGTGGTCGAGGCCGAGCGCATGGCGAATGCGCCACGCGACGTTGTGATCGGCGCACGAGGTGTCGCCGCTCACGCCGAGCGCGCCCACGATCCCATGTTCATCGTAGAGCGCGAGCCCCCCGCCAAACACAATGAC
>Ga0164304_10000162_pt1 | contig 16234 bp, 16 predicted proteins | sample Whisoiple_217_MG_FD_110216 | JGI IMG/M metagenome (GOLD analysis project Ga0164304, IMG submission 110216) | Soil microbial communities amended with pyrogenic organic matter from upstate New York, USA - Whitman soil sample_217_MG | ecosystem: Environmental > Terrestrial > Soil > Agricultural...
ATGGGGAGACGAGCCGATGTTGGTCATGAACGCGGTGAAGTTCACAGAACCAGGAATTCGCACCAACAAAGACGCGCCGAAGCGCACGCAAGCCGCGCGGGATCTTGCCAAGAAACTAGGTATCGAAATCAAGCAGGTCTATCTTACCTCCGGTGAAAACGACCTCGTAAGCTTTGTCGAAGCCTCAAACGGCGACAATCTCGCGAAATTTGCGCTCGCGCTCGGGTCGGTCGGCAATGTGCACACCCGCACCTCGCGCTGCTGGCCGGAGGCCGAATACATGAAGCTTGTCTCCGAGCTGCCCTGATCCTCGGAAAACGGCGAAGCCCCGCCGGATGTATCGGCGGGGCAGCGCTGATCACGTCACATTTTCCGCAGCTTCGGCGTCATTTGCAGACCGCGCTCTGACGACCGTCACATTGCACGGCGCTTCGGCCACGATTTGCGACGATACGCTGCCGAGGTAGCGGCGCACGGCAGAGGCGCCGCGCGCGCCGATGACGATGTGGTCGACATGGGCATTGCGCGCGTAATCGAGCAGCGCCGCCGGCGGGTCGGGCGATTCCAGCACCGTATAGGTGACGCGTTCGGGCGCGATCTTCAGCCCATGCGTCCAATGCTTCAATTCGACGAGACGTTGGACATGCAGATTGCGCCCATGCTCGTCTTCGCCAAAATCGATGCCGAGCCGCGACGTTTTCAAGACGTTGACGCAGGCGAGACGCGCCTCCGGCTCGATCGCTAGAATGCGGCTGACGATCGTGCGTAACGCATCCGCCAGCGGCTCCATTTCCGGCGCGAGGTCGATCGCTGCCATGACGATCGGCGCGGCCGCGAGATGCTGCGATACAGGGCGAGGCGCCGGCCGCTTTGCGGCCGCGATGGCGCGGAAACGCCGCCGCGCCACGCTCACAAAATCGTCGCGCTTCATGCGCTCGGCGCGTGCGGTCAGCGCGACCTGGTCGAGATGCGTGAGATCGAAGGCGAGTTGCCCTGCGGTTGCCGGCCTAAGGTTCGAGTCGATTTCCAGGCACTGCATGATGAGCTCTTGCATGCCGGCGGAAAGCTGCGGATTGCGCCGCCGCGGCGGCGTCGGGTCGCGCCACAGGCGCCGGCGCAATGTCGAAGAGCGCGTCGGATTGCCGAACGGTCGTTCTCCCGTGGCGAACAGGTAAAGCATGACGCCAAGTGCAAAGAGATCGCTGCGGGGATCGGCGCGATTGCCGACCACCTGCTCGGGCGAGATGTAAGGCCCGGTCCCAAGCGGCAGGTGGAATTCCTCGTGCAAGAGGTCGGGCAATTGATCGTGGCGCGACAGGCCGTAATCGATCAGGACGGCCTTGCCACTCTCGCGAAACATCACGTTGCTCGGCTTGACGTCATGATGAATAACGTGCTGGCGGTGGATGTCGTGCAAAGCGGCGGCGACTTTCGCGCCGATATCGGCGACTCGCGATGTTTCAAGCGGCGCTTCCTCGATCAGCGGCAGCAGCGAGGCGCCGGCGATCCGCTCCATGACGATGTAAGGCTCGGTGTCGAAGCCTGCCTCAGCAATGAATTTCGGCGCATGCGGACCGGAGAGGCGCGGCAGGATCATCTGCTCGACTTCAAAGCCGACGATCGCGCCCGCTCCCTCGTCATAACCGAAGACCGGCATTTTCATGATCATCCGCATGTCGCCGCGATCCGGATGCGTCACGCGCCACAGCACTGCCATGCCGCCGCGATGCAGCCGCTCCTCGAGGCGGAAGCCGTCGATGACCTGGCCTGGTTCGAGATGCCGCGCCATGCGCTTACCGTCCGAGGTGAAGACGTGCGGCGAGGCGCGGTGGCAGCCCCGCGGCGACGATCTTTTGCGCCGCGGACTCCACGTCATATGGCACGCGCACGGTGGTCAGCGTGTCGCTAACGTCGTCGAGGAGCGCATATGCCGCCGCGGGATTGCCGTCGCGCGGCTGCCCCACCGCGCCGATCGTGCACAACCAGTGCCGGCTTCTGAGCAGAGGTACGGCCACCCCAGTTGCAGGCGTGTGGCCGACAGCGGGCTTGGCGGGCGACATGCCGTAAATTGCGGGAATATGCGTATGGCCGCAGATCGTGATCCGTGCATCGGTGCGGCGTAAGCTCAACTCCGCCTCGATCGGCCCCTGGATATAGCCCCATTGGGCGGGCGCCCAGGCATTCGCATGGACGTAGAGGCGATGACCTTCCCGGTGCGTCAGCGGCAGAGCCGCAAGGAAGGCACGTTGCGCGTCATTGAGCTCACCGCGCGTCCAAACGATCGCCGCGCGCGCCTCCGCATTCATGTTCTCATCCGAGCCGGCGATTGCATGATCATGGTTGCCGATGAGCGCGACCGCCCCCTCACGCACATGCGACTGCACGGTTTCGGTCACCCAGCCGGGATCTGCACCATAGCCGACATAGTCTCCGAGATAAATCATGCGGCTGGCGCCAGCGCGCCGAGCATGTTTGAGACATGCGGCGAAGGCCTCCCGGTTGCCGTGTATGTCGCTCATGATCGCGGTGAGCATGACGGCAAACTTACGCTGGGCTTCATGCTCTCGTCACTGCCTGCGGTCGAAGTCCCCATTACGTAGTTCTACGTAAGGCACGTCCTGTAAGAGATCGTCCCGAATTTCGAGAATCCGCCGCGTCAGCAATGCTCCCTCATCCGATGATGAGGGAACAGCGATGCGACTCGAGACCACCCCCCACCCCGCCCGCCAGATCACAATCGCGCCGCGGGCCTCCGCCGCTCTTCCGCCGATCGATCTGTTTGCCGGCTCGCCGGAGCTCATCGGGTCGCCATTCAGCTATTCGCGCGAAGAGGAAATCTATGGCGAAGGCGAAGAGGCTGAGTACGTCTACAAGATCCTCAGCGGCGCGGTGCGCACCTGCAAAATCCTCAGCGACGGCCGCCGTCAGATCAACGGGTTCTACCTGCCGGGCGACCTCTTCGGATTCGAGCAGGGCGAGATGCACCGGCTGACGGCAGAAGCGATCGCCGACACGAAGGTGATCATGTTCCGCCGCCGGCAGCTCGAGCGGCTGGCGACCAGCAACGTCGATGTTGCCTGCCAGCTGTGGAGCATGACGGCGAAAAGTCTGCAGCATGCCGAAGCGCACATGATCCTGCTCGGCCGGCGTACTGCGCTCGAGCGGGTGGCCGCTTTCATCATGGAGATGGACGCGCGGTTCGGCCGCACCGGCTCGATCGAGCTGCCGATGTCGCGGCGCGATATCGCCGATTATCTCGGGCTGACGCTGGAGACGGTGTCCCGCTCGATGTCGCAATTGCAGAGCGGACGCGCGATGGCGCTCTCCGGCGCGCGCCGCCTGGTGCTCGACAAGCGCGTGATGAACGCGATGGTCGAAGACTGACACGCGCGGCTCGCGCTGCCAGGGGGATTTGAGCGGTTCCGGGAGAGTCCAAAACTGATAATGCGCGATCCGCGCGAGCCATTTTGTTGGGCCGCGGCGTCGGATCGGCGCGAGACCCGACCAAACCAGAAGCGCCGCCGCCCCTCTAATTCCGGGTGGAACGCACTTTGTGCGCGTTTCAGTCAGATCAGCTTGACCCCTAATAGATGCGCTCGGCCGCTGTTTTGATACTTGACACATCATAAACGATGGCTAATACACTAGATTTCATGGCCCGCTCCCCGACAAGGTGCCGATGATCACCGCCGCACAACTCCGTGCAGCGCGGGCACTCCTCGGCCTTGACCAGCGCGAGCTCGCAGAGCGGTGCGGGCTGTCGCTGCCGACCATCCAGAGAATGGAAGCGTCGGACGGAGTGGTCCGCGGCAACGTCGATTCCTTGATGAAGCTCGTCGACACGTTGGCCAGCAACGGGATTGAACTCATCAACGCCGGCGCAACAAGCAGCGGCGGCGGCCGTGGGGTGCGGCTCAAATGAGCGCTGCCAACAGCGCGTTGCCGCGGCGGAGACGCTGATGGTGCTCTTCGTCCTCGCTTGTGTGTTGGCGCTCTTGATCGTCGCCGCCCTTGCGGTCGCGCTTGGCGGCCGGCCGCGCAGCGGCAATTTCGTTTATGGCGCAAGTCTGATCATTACGCTTGCTCTGTGCGCGAGCGCATTATTTTCTTTAATTAGCGCATCGACTCCGTCGCCTGTCGTGTTGCCGCTCGGCCTGCCGTGGCTGGGCTCGCATTTTCGCATCGACGCGCTGGCGGCGTTCTTTCTCATTGTGGTCAATCTCGGCGGCGCCGCAGCAAGCCTGTTTGCGCTGGGCTACGGACATCACGAGGAATCGCCGCTGCGCGTGCTGCCCTTCTATCCCGCTTATCTCGCTGGGATGAACCTCGTCGTAGTCGCCGATGACGCCTTCAGCTTCCTAGTGTCATGGGAATTCATGTCACTCACCTCCTGGGCCTTGGTGATTGCACATCATCGCGAGCATGAAAATCTCCGCGCCGGCTATGTTTATTTGCTAATGGCGAGCTTTGGCACGCTCGCACTGCTTCTGGCTTTTGGCCTGCTTGCGGGCGCGGATGGCAATTATGCTTTCGAGGCGATCCGCGCCTCGCGTCCCACGGCTTCGATAGCGGCGCTGGTGCTGATCCTGGTTTTGCTGGGAGCCGGTTCGAAGGCGGGCGTCGTGCCGCTGCACGCCTGGTTGCCGCTCGCCCATCCTGCGGCACCAAGCCATGTCTCGGCTCTGATGAGCGGCGTCATGACCAAGGTTGCGGTCTACGGTTTCGTGCGCATCGCGCTCGATCTGATCGGTACGCCGGTATGGTGGTGGAGCATGCTCGTGCTCGTTATCGGCGGCATCACCGCGGTGATGGGCGTGCTCTACGCGCTGATGCAACACGACTTGAAGCGCCTGCTCGCCTATCACACGGTGGAGAATATCGGCATCATCTATATCGGCCTCGGCCTCGCGCTGGCGTTCAAGGCTTATGCAATGGACTTTGCCGCGGCGCTGGCGCTGACCGCCGCACTTCTACACGTCTTCAATCATTCGATTTTCAAGAGCCTGCTGTTCTTCGGTGCGGGTGCTGTGCTCGGCGCAACCGGCGAACGCGACATGGAGCATCTCGGCGGATTGATCCACCGGATGCCGCAAACCGCTTTCGTGTTTCTGGTCGGCTGCGTTGCCATTTCCGCTCTGCCGCCGCTCAACGGCTTTGTCTCGGAATGGCTCACGTTCCAGGCCATCTTGCTGAGCCCGCAACTACCCGCGTGGGGACTGAAGTTCCTTATCCCGGCGGTCGGCGCGCTGCTGGCGCTGTCGGCGGCGCTGGCGGCGGCATGCTTCGTGAAGGCGTTCGGCGTGTCCTTCCTCGGCCGGCCTCGTACGCCCGCCGCGGCAAATGCGCAGGAAACCGACATCAAATCGCGCATCGCGATGTTTTTCCTCGCAGCGCTCTGCCTTCTCGCCGGAATCCTGCCTGGTCTGTTCATCGATGCACTCGCGCCGGTGAGCACCGCGCTCATCGCCGCGAGCATGCCGCATCAAGTCGGCATCGAATGGCTCACGATTGTGCCGATCGCAGAAAGTCGCAGCTCCTATAATGGCCTGCTTGTCTTCTTCTTCGTCGCAGCCTCTGGATGGATTGCCGCATTCGCCATTCATCGCTTGGCGTCGCACCAATTGCGACGCGCACCGGCATGGGATTGCGGCTATCCGGACGCGCGGCCCGAAACGCAATACACTGCCTCGAGCTTTGCTCAGCCGATCCGGCGCGTTTACGGGATGAGTCTATTCCGCGCCCGCGAAATCGGTGCCATGCCGCCGCCCGGATCAATGGGCCCGGCGCGGCTCACTGTCGAATTGCGCGATCTCATTTGGGATTACGGTTATGCGCCGGTCGCAAGTTTTGTCGGCTTCGCGTCAGAGCGGCTCAATGTCCTGCAATTCCTGACGATCCGCCGCTATCTCACGCTGGTTTTTGCGCTGCTGGTATTTTTGCTTTTGGTGCTCGCGATATGGCCCTGATCCGCGATCTCGGCTTTCAAGCGATGCAGATGCTGCTGGTGTTTCTGCTGGCGCCGTTGCTCACTGGCCTCGTCCGCAAAATGAAGGCGCGGCTGCATCGCCGGCAGGGACCGCCGTTGCTGCAGCCCTACCGCGATTTGATCCGATTGCTGCGGAAGGAAGTGGTGCTTGCGGAAAATGCGAGCTGGCTCTTTCGCGTTATTCCCTACATTGTTTTTGCCGGCACATGGGTGGCAGCCTCGCTGGTTCCGACGTTCCGCGGCGGTCTGCTGTTCTCCTGGTCGGCTGACCTGATCGCAATCATCGCGCTGCTTGGCAGTGCGCGGTTCTTTCTTGCGCTCGCCGGTCTTGATGTCGGCACGAGCTTCGGCGGCATCGGTTCAAGCCGCGAAGTGATGATTGCCACGCTCGCCGAGCCGGCAATGCTGATGATCGTGTTTACGTTGGCACTGGTGGCAGGCTCCACCCAGCTCACCACGATCGCGAGCTACATGCTTTCATCGGGAGTGGGATTGCGCGTTTCGCTGGGCTTGGCCCTGATCGCTCTGATCATGGTCGCCATCGCCGAGAACGCGCGCATTCCAATCGACAATCCGGCGACACATCTTGAGCTGACGATGGTGCATGAAGCCATGGTCCTTGAATATTCGGGGCGCCATCTCGCACTGATCGATTTATCGTCGGAACTAAAACTTCTCCTCTATATCTCGGTGATCGGCTGTCTGTTCGTGCCATGGGGTCTGGCGGTACCACCGGCGAGCCTGCAGGGTATCGCGATCGGCATCGGCGCGTATGTCACGAAGCTTGCGCTGGGTGGTTTCCTCCTTGCGGCATTCGAAACGTCGATCGCCAAAATGCGGGTGTTCCGCGTGCCGGCTTTTCTCGGCGCGGCGCTGATGCTCGGTCTGCTTGCTACTTTGCTTCTCTTTGTCTCGCGGAGTTTGTGAGCATGCGCGGCCTTAGCTTTGACATCGCTCATATGCTGGCCGGATCGCTGGTGCTGGTGAGCTTCATGCAGCCTTACCAGGACCGCCTTTACGCGCTGCTCAATATCTTCGCGCTTCATGCGACGATCCTCGCCGCATCGGTGGCGTGGCAGGCGCTGGTCCAGGATGCGCCGCACCTTTATCTGACCGCGGTGCTCGCGCTTGTGTTCAAGGCGATCATCATTCCGACGGCGCTGCATCGGATTATTGTGCGGCTTGGCATCCATCGCGAAATCGAAACCGTGGTCGGCGTCGGTCCGACGATGCTGCTCGGCATGGGTCTTGTCGCGCTGTCCATGGTGATCATGCTGCGGGTGACGCCGCAGGCCGATCCGCTGGCGCGCGAGGATTTGGCCTTTGCGCTTTCCGTTGTCTTGCTCGGGCTGTTGATGATGGTGACGCGCCGCAACGCCGTGAGCCAGGTCATCGGCTTCATGTCGTTGGAGAACGGCTTAGTGCTGGCCGCAACCGGCGCCAAGGGCATGCCGCTGGTCGTCGAAATCAGCGTGGCTTTCTCAGTGCTGATCGCGTTCATAGTCATCGGCATCTTCCTGTTCCGCATCCGCGAGCGCTTCGACACGGTCGATGTGCAGGCGCTTGATCGCTTCCGGGGAGAGCGGCGATGAATTTCCTTGCGCTCGCAGGTGTCCTGCTCATCCCCGTGCTCTCGGCCGCAGTGCTGGCGACGCTCCGCGATTATCGGCTGACTGCGCGGCTCAACATGCTGGCGGCGCTGCTTACCTTTATGATGGCGCTGTTGCTGTTCTTTGTCGAAGTGACTCCCGGGCCGTATCTGCTGGTCGATGACCTGAACAAGGTCTTCATCGTGCTGACCACGTTCGTTGGTTTTACCACGAGTGTGTTCAGCGCGAGCTATATCGGCCATGAGATAGATATAGCCCGGCTGACGCCCACCTCGGTGCGCTTTTATCACGCCATGTATCAGATGCTGATGTTTGCCATGAACCTCACGCTGATCGCCAACAATATCGGCCTGATGTGGGTCGCGATCGAGATTGCGACGCTGACCACCGTTCTTATGGTTGGCATCTACCGCACGCATGAAGCTCTGGAGGCAGCCTGGAAATATTTCATTCTCGGCAGCGTCGGCATTGCGTTGGCGCTGTTTGGCACGATTCTCGTCTACATGGCTGCTCGGCCGGTCATCGGCGAAGGCCTCGACGCGATGGTGTGGACCGAGCTGGTGCAACACGCGGCCAAATTCGATCCGTCGCTGCTTAATGTCGCCTTCGTCTTCCTGTTGCTGGGATATGGAACGAAAGTGGGTCTGGCGCCGCTGCACGCCTGGCTTCCCGATGCGCATGCCGAAGGTCCGACGCCGATTTCGGCAGTGCTGTCGGGCCTCCTCCTCAATGTCGCCCTCTACGCGCTGCTGCGCTTCAAGATGCTGCTCGCGCTCAACCCGGCGGCGATCGCGCCAGGCCCGCTGATGGTCACGATGGGCTTGATCTCCTGCATATTCGCTGCGTTCATGTTGTATCGCCGGCGCGACATCAAACGCATGTTCGCTTATTCCTCGATCGAGCATATGGGCATCATCGTGTTTGCCTTCGGCATGGGCGGCGCACTCGCAAATTTTGCCGGTCTCCTGCACATGACCATGCATTCGCTAACCAAGTCAGCGATCTTCTTTGCAGTGGGTCACATTGCACAGGTGAAAGGCACACAACGGATCGCCGACGTCGGCGGATTGACGGTGACCAATCCGGTGCTCGGCTGGGGATTGGTCCTCGGCGTCGTCGCCATTGCCGGATTGCCGCCGCTCGGCATTTTCATGAGCGAATTCTTGGTCGTGAGCTCAACGTTCGCGCGCGCGCCGTGGCTCGCGATCGCTCTCGCCTTCGGCATCTTGATCGCGCTCGGCGGCCTGTTTCTGCGGCTCAACACGATCGCATTTGGCGAGCCGCGCGGCCCGACGGCGCCGGCAGAGGCTTCTTTCGTCCCGATGTTCGCGCACTTCGCAATCGTGCTGATGGTCGGGATCTACATGCCGCCGGTCCTGGTGGTCGGATTCCAGAACGTCGCGAAGCTGCTGGGATAGACCCGTGACGCTCCTCGACAGCATCCGGCATACTGACAGGGCTGCGCAGCACCGGCCCTGGCCGCGCACAATTGTCGGCAGCGAAGGTTGGCAGCAAGCAATCGAGCATCTGGCGTCGGGGCGCTGCACGATGCTCGGCCTATGGGCCGATGCGGAAGACGTGTACATGGCGTTGCTCGTAGAGGACGAGAGCGACATTGCCGTGATCAGCTATCGCGCAGAGGCGGGACTCTATCCAAGCGTCGCGGCGCGCCACCCGCCGGCAATTCGTTTGGAGCGCGCCATCCGCGATTTGTTTGGGCTCGAAGCCGAAGGTGCGCCGGATACGCGGCCATGGCTTGATCTCGGTTTTTGGGATGTTGCTCATCCGCTTGGGGATAGGAAAGCCGCGCAGCAGCACGCGCCTTACGCGTTCCTGCCGGTCCAAGGAGAGGCACTGCATCAGATACCGGTCGGCCCGGTTCATGCCGGAATCATCGAACCGGGACATTTCCGTTTCACCGCCAACGGCGAGTACGTCGTGCGGCTGGAGCAGCGACTCGGCTGGGTGCACAAGGGAATCGAGGCGTTGATGACGGGTGCTTCGCTAGAGCTGGCCGCGAAGCTCGCCGGGCGCACGTCCGGCGATAGCACGGTGGCTTATGCCTGGGCCTTTGCGCAGGCGGCGGAAGCGGCCTTGCAGATCTCCGCTCCTCCCCGCGCGCTCTATCTGCGCGCGCTCATGGCGGAACTCGAGCGCATCGCCAATCATTTCGGCGATATCGGCGCGATCTGCAATGACGCGTCGTTCTCGCTCATGCACGCGCAGTGCGGCATTTTGCGCGAGCGGACCTTGCGTGTGGCGGAAGCCTGTTTCGGCCACCGCCTGATGATGGACATGATCGTCCCCAGCGGCGTTGCACGCGATATTTCGCCCGATGGCATTGAGCACCTGCAAAAGCTGCTGGCGGAGGCGCGTCGTATTTTTCCGCGGCTGATCGATCTCTATGACGAGACCGCCTCGCTGCAGGACCGCACCGTGACAACCGGCATTGTGCGGCAAGATTACGCCCGCCAGTTCGGGGCGGGGGGCTTTGTCGGGCGCGCGTCCGGACGCGGCTTCGATGCGCGGCGCAATCCCGGCTACGCACCTTACGGCGAGCTCGATTTCGAGGTGCCCGTTCTGGAAGCCGGCGATGTCAATGCACGCGTCTGGATTCGCATTCGCGAAATCGAGCAGAGCCTAAGTCTGATCGATCAGCTTCTCGCCGGATTGCCTGCCGGCGAGACGATCACCGCAATCCCGTCAGAGCTCGGCACCGGCGAAGGCCTCGGCTTCATCGAAGCCTTCCGCGGCGACGTCTTGGTGTGGCTGCGACTCGATGGCAATGCTCGCGTGGCGCGTTGCCATTTGCGCGACGCCTCATGGTTTCAGTGGCCGATCTTGGAGGTCGCGATCGAGAACAATATCGTCGCCGACTTCCCGCTCTGCAATAAATCATTCAACTGCTCGTATTCCGGACACGATCTGTAGGTCATGCGCAAGACGCTGTTCGAAAGCCTCACACACGGGCCGCTCACCGAGCCGGCGCCAGCGCCAGACGAGGCTGCGTTGGCGGAGCTTGCGCAGAGCGTCAATCGCGCGGCGCTTGCCCGTCTCGGCCGCTCTTTGTCCATCCGCGAGGTCGACGCCGGCTCGTGCAACGGCTGCGAACTGGAAATTCATGCGCTCAGCAATGCATTTTACGATCTCGAACGTTTCGGCCTACGATTTGTCGCCTCGCCGCGTCACGCTGACGTGCTGATGGTCACCGGCCCTGTCACAAAGAACATGCGCGAGGCGCTACTGCGCACCTTCAACGCCACTCCCGACCCGAAATGGGTCGTGGCGGTCGGCGCATGCGCTGTCGACGGGGGCATTTTTGCCGGCACTTACGCGGTAGCGGGTGGCGTGAGCGAAACAATTCCGGTCGATCTGCATATCAGGGGATGCCCACCGACGCCGACCCAACTGCTCAGCGGGTTGCTGGCATTGCTCCAGCCTTGAGCCAAACCGGCGTTCTCTGGCGCGATCGGTGCGCGTAGCGTTATCACGCGCCTGCGAACATATCCTTCGGCCCGATCTTGGCGATCTTGCCGCAAGCGGACGCAGCCTGGCGCAGCAGATCGGCGTCTTCGGCCGAAGTTTCGGCCAGCGACAAGGCCGCGGATGCGGCGCCGTCCGGCGGCGTCAGCGCCGGCGGTGCTTCCGCAATATCGCGGAAGAAATCGCCACGCGCTTCCGCGTCATGCAAGGTGCCGAGGCTCGTCTGCATCTTTTCCAGCTGCTTGACGAAACGGCGATGCTCGCGCCGCTGCTCCTTGCTTTTTGCAAGCGGCTGCAGGAACTCCGTCATGTAGCGCAGCTTCTTGCCGTCGATACGCACCTGATGGCGCGCCTGCGGCGCCAGCTTCTTCAGGTGATCCGCTCTTTTCAGGAGACGCTTGCGGCAGCGCGCGATCGCCGTGCGCGCAAAGCGGGCGACTGGCCGGTTTCCCTGCTTCGATTTAACTTTCAGCCAGTTGCCGTCTTCGATCCATCGCACGAGATCGATGAGAAAGAGATAAAAGCGCTGCGACCGCGCCGCTTCGAGCAGCTTCTCATGCGCGGCGTGCCGCTTCTGCGCGATGACCTCGACGAGTTCACGGCCGCCGGAAAGATCACGTGCTTTCGGCAGGGCGCTCTCCATCTGCAGCACGTCGAGATCGCGCGCTTCGCCGAGCAGGTCGGAGAGCCACTTCATTTCGCCGCGCAGGCGATCGCTTTCCTCGTCTTTTGTGATCTTCTTGAAAAGGGTCATCGCCGCCCGCAGCCGGCGCACGGCGATGCGCGTCTTGTGCACGCCTTCCACCGCATGTTCACCTTCGATCGTGCCGACATTGCTCGTGAGGTCATGCAGGCATGTGCGGGCGATCGCTTGCATCGCCTCTTTGGCGCTCGCGCGGCGGCGAAACTGCGCGGACGAAGCCGGAAGCGGCTTTGTCAGGCTTTGCTCGCGCAAGCGGTAGCCGCGCTCACCCTTACTCAGGAAACTCAGGCGCAGCGGCGCCTTGCCGACGATTTCGCGCGCGGCTTCGAACAAGTGGCTCGGATCGCCGTGTTTCAGCTCGAATTCGAGTTCGCGGATCGGCAGCCGGTGGCCCTCAGCCTCGAGGTGACCTTCGTCGAGCGAAGCTTCAATGACGCTGTTGGCCTTGACCACGTCACACGAGCGGCGTTGCACGTCGACTTCGAACAGCGGCTTCAGCTTCTCGCGCTGACGCCGCTTTGCCATGAAGTGCTCGATCGGTGTACCACGCGCCGCGCGTAAACGCGGCTGCGGTCCATCGATCGACTGTTCCCACTCGCCGCGAGCGAAATTTCCGACGCCGTTCTGCTTTATCGTCTGCAGAAACTCGTCGCCGGATTTGCGGACACGAAGCGCGGTGTGGCGCTTGCGCAGCTTTTCTTTCGGCGTGTCGTAATAGATCGTCTGAAGCGTGCGTGGCGTCGCTGCACGGATGCCGTCCGGCAACCATGGAGCAGAACCGTCGCTACTGCCTTGCGTCTGATCGAGCTCGAACTTGAGCTCCCACTCGCCCTCGTGCGCCATTGCCACTCCATATAGCCGCATGTATGCCGCCCGCGTGCGCCTCCCGTCGCCAGCGAGCGCCCTTATCTCAGGATCATGACAAGCAGGCCGACAATGCAATTTTCGACAGCGGCTTCCAAGTCCGAATTGGAGGAAGGCGACGTTTTTGCGCCCCGCTTCGATGCTGACGGGCTGATCGTCTGCGTCACGACCGACGTGCATACTGGGGCGGCGCTTATGGTCGCCTACATGAATGAGGAAGCGCTGCGGCTCACAATCGAGACCGGCGTCGCGCATTACTGGTCGCGCTCGCGCAAGTCCTTGTGGCGCAAGGGCGATACGTCAGGACAGGTGCAAACCGTCACAGAGCTGCGGATCGATTGCGATCAAGATGCCCTTCTCCTGAGAGTAGCCGTAGGGGGGGACGGAAACAGCTGCCACACCGGGCGCAAGTCTTGCTTCTACCGCCGCGTCGAGTTGCCAGGCGCTTCGCGGCTGATCCTCGATCCTATTAAGTAACCGTGATGCTTAAACTTTTCGCCATCTTCCGAGCGCAGCCTTACGACCATAGAACCGGATGACTAGATCAGCGTTGCGTATCCAGAGTGGTTAACATGTTGTCGCTGCTGCGCAAAACCCCGGAGACAAGACCCCCCCACAGCGAGGGCGTGATCAAGCTGCCCGAGCGGGCTCAGCCCCGGCCGAAGCCGAAGGTTGGGGTCGCGCTTGGAGCCGGCGCCGCGCGCGGATGGTCGCATATCGGCGTTCTGCAGGAGCTGGTCAGCAACGGCATCGTGCCGGACGTGGTCGCCGGGACATCGATTGGGGCGGTCGTTGGGGGCTGCTTTGCCGGCGGCAAGATCGAGGCACTCGAGAGCTTTGCCCGGGCGCTGACACGCCGGCGGATGTTCAGCCTTTTGGACCTTTCGTTTTCCGGCAGTGGCCTGTTCAGCGGCGGCCGGCTTAAGACCCGCCTCGAGCGTGAGCTGGCGGATATCCGGATCGAGGACATGCCGACCGCGTTCGCCGCCGTCGCGACGGAAGTCGGCTCCGGACACGAAGTGTGGCTGACGCGCGGCCTGATCGTCGAGGCGATCCGCGCCTCATACGCCATGCCTGGCATTTTCGAGCCGGTCAAGTGGAACGGCCGCTGGCTGTTCGATGGCGCGCTGGTCAATCCCGTTCCCGTCGCCGTCTGCCGCGCGCTTGGCGCCGACCTGGTCATCGCCGTCAACCTTATCGGCGACACGATGTTCCGCGGCACGGTCATCAGCGATCGCGTTGTGGTCGATCAGACCCTGCAGGCGCTCGACGTGGCGGCGAACACGGTCGAGCCGCCCCACGGCGGATCACCCGAACGCACCGGTTTCTTCCGCCGCACCTTCGGCCGCGGCGAAGATGGTGCGCCGGGGATTGCCAGCACGGTTCTCGATGCGCTCAACATCACGCAAGACCGGATCGCCCGTTCCCGCCTTGCCGGCGATCCGCCAGATGTCACGATCAGCGCGCGCGGCCTCGGCCGGTTTGGTCTATTCGATTTCCATTTGGCCGACGAGCTTATCGCCAGCGGTCGCGAAGCCGTGCGCCGCTCGCTGAACGACATCGAGCATCACCTCGCGACGGTCTCAGTCGGGCGGCGTCGGACGATCTAGCCGGCAAGGCCGGCGCGAGCGAATTCACGCCGTCGCGATATATTCCCTGAGCGCCTGATGCTCGCTTTCAATCTCGGCGAGCCGCCATTTGACGATGTCGCCAATCGAGATCAGCCCGACGAGCCGATCGTTTGCGACGATGGGAAGATGGCGAAAACGGCCCGACGTCATCAGCTCCATCGTACCCGGAATCGTCGCGTCCTCTGTCGTCGTGACGACACGCTCGGTCATGTGACGAGACACCGGATCGTCGAGCGCGCCCGCGCCTTGCCGTGCCATCGCCCGCACGATGTCGCGCTCCGAAAGCATGCCGAGGACTTTCCCCTGGCCATCGGTGATGACGATGGCGCCGATTTTACGCTCCGCCAATATCGTCGCGACATCCTGCAGAGTCCGATCGGGCGAAGCCGTGACGACCTCTCGTCCCTTCTGCGCGAGTATGCTGGCGACTGCCATCGCGAGCCTCCTGTTTCGTTTCCTCGCCGGCAAAGATGGCTTGCTTCCCGGCCCTCGGCAAGCAAATCCGCGCACTCGGGCGCGATCGGCTCACGAGCGGGCCATGAGCTCCACGGCAAGCGCGTAGATGCGCAGCCGCACCGGCTCGGGCAGCGTCTTCAGCATTTCCAGATAAACGCGCCCTGCCTGGCATAGCCGTGCGTCCTCAAGCGGCGGGTTGGGGGTTTTCCCGTCCAAGAGTGCCTCGATCTCCGGCTGCGACAGCCCCTTGCCGGCCATTGCCTTTTCGAGCAACAGGAAGTCGGCATCGGTCGGCGGCTGGCGTTCGTTTTTCTTCGCCTGGCCGTCAACGATCGCATCGAGTCCGGCGATCGCCATGTTGCTCGCCAATTGCCGGTGCTGCGCCGAGAACTGGTAGAACGCCTCGCTCGCCCCGCCATAAAGGAAGTCGACGCAGAGCCGCTGGTCGGTTTTCGACAGCGCGTCGAGCATGGCGAGCTGCACATCGAAGATACGGGCAAGAGAAGCAGCATCGGCTTTCGCGGCGAGGGCCCCCCGAGTCTGCCGCAAATCGCGGATTGCCTCGGATAGATAGAGATCGACCGACTGCTCTTTGCCAGTGGCGACAAGCCGATCGGCAAAAGTGTTCAGGGTCATCTCGTATTGCGAGGGCAAGGCTAGACGCAGGCGATCGAAGAAGCGCTGATATTCCGGCACCTGCGCGATGCGCGCCTCGATCGTCTTGCGTCCGGCGGCGCGGGCTTCGGCGGAGGCCGCGCTCACCGGCGGCGACGCAGGCGCCGCTGCAGGCGCTTTCTCCGCGGCGCCGGGCGGACGTGTTGCGTGCGGGCCCGTATCGAGCGCGAGCACAAGAAGCGCGACGCCGGCGGCGATTGCCACCGACCCGCCGAGGCCGAGAAGAATGAAAGGGGCTCTGTTCATACCGCGCCGGATAACATGCGGTAAGCGTAAGCACGGCTTTTGCCAATGGGAAGGCAGCGCCCCGCCTGTTCACCCGCCTAGTTAATCACGTCGCCGCGTCCGCCGGCATTCGGACGAATGGTCCTCGACGCTCCCGCAGCAAGAGCCAAAGCGCGATCACGCCGTTGAGGAGATTCCACGCAAGGCCGTTCAAGAAGGCGATGCGGTAAGAGCCGGTCAGGTCGAAGATGTATCCCGACATCCACCCGCCGAGCGCCATGCCGCCCAAGGTCGCCATGAGCACCAGACCAAGCCGCGCGCCGGCTTCGCGCGGCGAGAAGTGCTCGCGCACGATAATCGCGTAGCTCGGGACGATGCCACCCTGGAAGAGGCCGAACAGGCCGGAAATGACGTAAAGCGAGGCGAGCCCGTCGAACATGAGGTAGAGAAGCAGCGCCAGCCCCTGCAGCACCGAGCCGAGGAGCAGCGTCGCGAGGCCGCCGATCCTGTCGGCGACGAACCCGGAGCCGATGCGGCTGACAATCCCGCAGGCAAGCATCAACGACAGCATCTCGGCGCCCCGCGCCGCGCCGTAGCCGAG
>Ga0164304_10000163_pt1 | contig 16227 bp, 13 predicted proteins | sample Whisoiple_217_MG_FD_110216 | JGI IMG/M metagenome (GOLD analysis project Ga0164304, IMG submission 110216) | Soil microbial communities amended with pyrogenic organic matter from upstate New York, USA - Whitman soil sample_217_MG | ecosystem: Environmental > Terrestrial > Soil > Agricultural...
AATTAGCTGAGTATCTAAGAATCGAAAAAGAATCTCCAGACCTTTTGCAAGTATGGTTTTGGGACGAGAGTGGATTTAGTTTAAGAGTGATTAGAAGGAAGAACTGGTGTAAAAAAGGGACTCGAAGCAACAAAAGAGGAGACCGACGAAAGGGTCGTATCAAGGTCATGGGTGGAGTGAGATATTCAGACAAAAAAAGATGGGTAGATTTTATTCCATCTGGGAATTCTGCTAATTTTTATGCAGTACTGAAAAATTTTTATGGAAATTTAATAGCCGAGTGGATATTGCAAGGAAATTTAGCGGAAGACTTTAAAGATAAAGGCTGTAAGTTTGCGATCATTTTGGACAACGCTAGTTTTCATAAAAAAGCAGGGACTTTGCAGAAAATAGCGGAAGAGATGCCGAATCTCATCATATAATTTTTGTCCAAGTATAGACCTGACTATAACGAGAGTTGAATTAGTATGGAATTCTGCCAATAAATATGTTGCTAATAGATTATTTGAATCTATTGAAAAACTAGAGTCACTGTTACATAAACTGTTAAATGAAGGAGAACTAATTATGAAATGGAACAGAAAAATAAAAAACAAAGGTAACGCGAGTTAATGCAGTTTAGATGTTTAACAGCTTATTCATTTTTCTTCTCACTCAATAGATTTTGTTATAAAACCCTTTTGAGATAGCAATTTTATGTAAAATCGAGTATGGTCTTACAGCGATTTTCAATTCAGTGAGGTACATTCTGTAGGGGCGAACGGATGTTCGCCCTTACTAAAGGCTGTATTCATGGAGTGGCAACCTGCTGTATGCAGCAACTCCGAAAATTTTTGCAATGAATTTGACTTGATTCTCGAGCTCGCCAAATTACACTTAACCCTAGCGTGGCTGATCTGGGTTCCAATCTAGCCGACAAATCTTAAGTACCATACCAGGTTCGAGCTGGTTAGGATCATCTCCAATTACATCGCGATTATCAGCGTAAATGCCTTTCCAATAACTACTGTTGTTGTACATTTGCTGGGATATACTTTCTAGAGTGTCACCCTCTTTTACGGTATAGTCTTTGCAGGGACGTTCAGACATAGTTTTCTCCCTATTTCTAAGTTGGCTTGGACTTTGGACAAATCATTGAAAGTCTCAAACTAGCTCAGCCCTTTACTGATTGAAACTTGCACTGACCCGTTTTAGTGTCGAACAATGGGGTGGTGTCAACTTCTAGATCGGGAGACGGATCGATCGCAACATCCCAGCGCTGATTATCCTCTCCTGTCCAGTCCTTCTGGCATTGGTCTACCGCACCAGGATCGCTGTTAGCATCGCTGTTCATCCATATGTCGATCCAGTCTGGGTCGCAATTGGCGCACTCATCTTCCACAATCAAGTACTTTTTCAGGTGAGGTACGTACATCCTAGTACCAGGCTCCCACTTACCTCCTCTTTCCTTTGAGGCTATCGCCACTGTAATTGGATCGCCGTAGGTTCCAGTCCCGCCCGCTGTCTCGTGAACAGATGATGGATTCTCAGACTTTGGAGAAGCAATAATATTGCCCTCAGGAGTGTTATCGGGCCAGCCATAGAACGTCACCTTCAACTTCTGCGTCTTCCCTTTACCCTTCGGTGGCGTGTTGTCAGGAAGGTAGACTATATCACCTGGCTGAATCTTGGCAGCCGTCTGGTCATTGAATGGCTTACCATCTTTGTCAGTAATTTCCTTCCAACGGTTACCATCACCCAATTCCTTCTGGGCAATGTTAAAAAGCGTGTCTCCCGGTTTCACGGTGTATGCAGTACCAGATGTACGAGCCATGGTTTCTCCTTTGAAATTTTCAGGTTTTGTTTGACTGAAGGTAAAGCTGCTTTGCCCATTTTTCAAATCCTTTAGCTAAGTAGGTGCAGGTGAATTAACGGAAAATTGAAAATAGCTTAATTACGAATGAGAGATGTAAACAGCAACACCAACTAACCGATCATTTCATAATATTTCTTAATCCAGCGGGTTTTAGTGATTATTAGGCTTGTTAATTTTTGTTTTGAAGGTTTATTTTTATATTTGGCGATATCCCAACAAAAATTCATTAATGTATGTTCAATCATATATACAGCAAACCCTTTAATAAAAGAATCTTTTTCAAAAACCCAGCCCCGCTTTAATAATTCATCTTGATAAGCAGATAGCAAAAATGAATGAAGTTCGTCTTCCCAGATATCTTTTAAAAGCGTTGCTAAGTCCTGCTGTGGAAGCGCTAGAGAAGCCCATTCCCAGTCAATTAATCGATAATTATCCTGACCGCATAATAGAATGTTTCCCATGTGTAAATCTCCATGGCTACATGTCTTGGGACCTGCTGTTAAATCAGAATAGTAAAGGTAGAGAAAATTTATAATTTTTTGTATTTCTTGTATCGTCCACCCTTGTTGAACTATAAGCCCCTGTTCAGCAAGTAATGTGAGCTCTTTTAAAGCTTTCTCTGCCCAAACCCGTTTTGGATAACTGCTTGCATCGGCAATCAGTCCCTTCTTGAGCCAGATTGTGCTTACTTCGGCTAATCTAATATGTAGTTCCGCTAGGAAGGTTGACAAACCTTTTAGTATATTTTTTTTCTCTTCCTTCGTCCCAGCCTTAAATATGGGAAATAATGATTCCCCTACATCCTCAAGCAAAATTCCCTTTTCAGCTGGTAGCCTTATAACATAGTAGAGAATAGGCAGTAAGAAAGGGACTTCTGAATAAACCTGTTCATAAATATCTAGTTCTTGTGAGCGTCTATCTGCAAATAACTTATATATAGCTGCTATATTTTCTCCATGTTCATTCTTCAGCTTCAATCGATATAAAGTAGCTGGCTGAGCACCTATATCTGGTGTAACTTCATATTGACGTTTAATTTCTGTTACTTGTAGAATATGCCAGTTTAGACGGGCAAGCAACTCAGACAAACCTGGAAATTTTGAGTACATGGCATGACCTGCAAAAAGAGACAGATACTTACTTAACAAGTGTCAATTCTGATTCCACTGAGTCATAAGACTGGATATCGTTTTTTCTACTTGTATACGTTCTTCGCTAGAACAAATTTCCAACTTTGGGAACCGACCTCTGAGTATATCTCCATACCACGACAGAAAATGATTAACATCGATAGGCTTATACTCACATAGTGAGATAACACAGTCCAAGTTGTTACACTGAGTTTTTTCGTTCAACTCTAACAATAGATCTACATATCGCCGTTGGAGGTTGTGAGAGTTTTTGCGTGCTTGCACTTCCCACTCTAGCTTGGCCTCATCTGGTAATGGATGATTCAGTAAAAGAACGTCGCTTAGATCTTGTTGTATCGAGATTACTCTTTGAGATTTAGCGATCTTCAATAGAAAATTGGCATCTAATTCATTAAGTATTTCTTGTAGCCAAGTAGAAACTTCTTCACAATCTAGTGCAGAGGTAAGATGATGATTAAGCCAACGGTATGCCTCTTGTTGATCTATTTTATCTATAAGTACTAAAGATAGCTTCTTGTTACATAATGCCGTCATGACTGCCTCTGTTTTAGCAATTCTTAAAGCTCGTCTTTGTGGCATAGCGGATTTAAGATAATTTAATTGCTCTATTTCATGTTGACCAATTAATTCCAAAATTTGTGTCTCTGACTGTATAAGTAGATATCCGGCTAAATACGCAATATTTCTGATAGCATCTAAAAGAGAGAAATGCAAACGGGTTAATAAGTCTTTTATTTCAAAGAATCCCCTTGGCTTAACTTTTCCACTTTTAAAGTCACCTGCTAACCAGGACAGTAGTTGTTTATCAGCACCTCGATGCCACATTACTAAAGCTTTATGCTTCTCAAAATTGTATCTACTGCCCACACCATAAATGTAGAAGCGTTGTAAAAATTCTTCCGATGAATTTTCATAATGATGGTAAACCCTACAACTCGGAAAAAAATCTAAATTTATTCCAGACTGTAGCAACCTGAAAGAAATTTCTACATCTTCGCCAGCATGTTGAAACTTCTCATCAAAGCCTCCTACTTGTTCCAGTAAACTCTTGCGGAAACAGGCATTAGCCGTCACTAGATAGCGCACTTGACCATCAGAGAACCTACGAGGTTCTAATGCACGTATGTGTTCCATGTAATTTGCGATTACATGGTCACCCACACCGTAAACTCGCCCTCCTAAAGCATTTACATTAGGATTTTTCATAGCTTTTGCTATGCTCAGCAACCAATCTGATGCAACAGTACAGTCATCGTCAGTGAATGCAATTAGGTCACCGTTGGCAGAGGCAACACCTCGATTCCTAGCAGCGGCAGGTCCCTGTCTCTCTTGGTGCAATACTCGAACCTGATTCTGTTGTTCAGCCAGATGAGTCAAGTAATTTTGAGTCCCGTCCGAAGAACCATCATTTACTACAACTAATTCAAAACAATCTGGTGGATAGGACGATGCTAGGACTGACTTTACACAGGCTTGCAGTTTGCTAAGACGGTTCCGGGTCGGAGTTACTACAGAAATTTTAGGGAAAGCTCTACTCATGTTAAAGGCTTTAATTGTAATAAATTAACAGTGTGAGATTAATAGCTACGGTTTAATCCCTGTTTAAGGAATCCCAATATTTGCTAAAGATTAAATAGCTTCGTCAAAGGTAGCTACTTGCACCTTATCGTCTAGGCTCGCCTTTTGCTTTCGTTAGAAATGGAAGCAGCGATACAGGAACGCTCTACAGGTGCTGTGAGTTGAGGCAGCCAGGTTTTCTTTTTCATCTTTCCTTCTGCTTTTGGACTTTTAGTATGAGCTTTGTGAACTAGCGGTTGTTGCTAATGTCAACGTCGGTAAAAGAGATTCAACAAGGGATAAATTGGCTATTTACATCGCCTTACAATTATTCAACTCTACTGGTAACTGAGTTACTGCCTGAAAATACCTGACTTGTCCTGACTTCGTGACTGACTTTGACTGTGTATAATTTCTAGAGGTTTAGTGGGACAAGTTATGTCGCGATCGCTCAGGGTTAGTCAAGGGTGCATAGAACAAGTCAAATTGGCAGTTAGGCGTAACGGCTTTCCCAGTCAAAGAGCGTTGGCTGAAAATGCTGGACTGTCTCTAGCCACAGTCAGCAACTTCCTGACAGGTAAACCTGTTGACCGTGCGAGTTTTGTAGAACTGTGTGACAGATTGGTACTGAACAGTGAAGAGATAGCACAACTGGATGATGCAGTTCGCTTGGATGAACACGCTGAAGCAAGGATTGCCAACAAACACCAGGACTGGGGAGAAGCGCTTGATGTCTCACTATTTTATGGACGCACGGAAGAACTGACGACTCTAGAGCAATGGATTGTAACTGACCGATGTCGCCTAGTAACAGTGCTGGGCATGGGTGGGATTGGGAAAACTGCGATCGCAGCCAAGGTAGCGGCACAAGTGCAGCATGAGTTTGAGTATGTGATTTGGCGAAGTCTACGCAAGGTCCCACTCCTAGAAACGCTCACTTGTGACCTAGTAGCCTTTGTGTCTGACTTTCAGGAAACGTCTGCCGAGATCGGGCGGCTGATTGATTACCTACGCTCCAAAAGGTGCCTGCTGATTTTGGATAACATGGAAACCCTTCTGGAGGCAGGTGAAGCAGGACAATTCCGCTCTGATTATGAAGGATATGGCGAACTGCTTAGAGTAATGGGAGAAACCCCCCACTCTAGTTGCATAATCCTCACCAGTCGGGAAAAGCCAGCTATTATTGCTGCAAGTGAAGGCGATAAGCTGTCAGTGAGATCGCTACGATTGAGTGGTTCCCCCGAAGCCGCTCACGCATTGCTCACTGCCAAAGGACTGATGGGTGATGAAACCCAAAAACAGCAGTTGTGCGATCGCTACGGTCACAATCCTCTGGCAGTAAAAATTATAGCCACCGCAATTCGAGACTTATTTGACGGGGAAATTGGGGAATTTTTGTCAGAAGATACTTTTGTCTTGCATGGCATTCGGCGATTGCTAGACCAACAATTTGAGCGCCTCTGGCCTTTGGAGAAAAGCATCATGTACTGGTTGGCGATTAACCGTGAAGGGACGGCGATTGCCGAACTCCAGTCAGACATGATGCCTGCGGTGCATCGGGGAAAAGTGTTGGAAGCTCTAGAAAGTCTGTGGGGGCGATCGCTAATCGAAAAGGCTGCACCTATGCCGCTGGGAAAGCAGTCTGGACTCTACACGCAACAATTTGTGGTAATGGAGTATGTGACGAAACTCTTAATCGAGCTTTTTTATGAAGAGATTGCTACAGAAGAACCCGGATTATTGCTTAGCCATGCTCTGATGAAAGCAACGGCTAAGGACTATGTCAGAGCTAGTCAGATTCGCCTGATTTTAGAGCCGATTATAGATAGACTACACGCTACATTTAAATCCCAGAAAAATATCGAAGATAAACTGCAAAGGATTTTAGTCAAATTTCAAAAAGAATCTTCTGCCTGATCAGGCTACGGAGGCGGAAATATTATTAACTTATTGAGTCAAAGCAAGATTAATTTAGCCAACTATGACTTTTCTCACCTGACAATAAAGCAAGCCGACCTGAGACAAGTGAATTTGGCTGGTGTCAATTTCCAGAACACCGCTTTTGCTAAATCCGTATTTGCTGAAACCTTAAGTAGTATTTGGTCGGTAGCCTTTAGTCCAGATGGAAAACTTTTGGCGACAGGCGATGTGGATGGTCTGATTCGCTTATGGCAAGTGGCGGATGGTCAACAACTTTTGACATTGAAGGGGCATACGGGTTGGGTATGGGCAGTCACCTTCAGTGCCGATGGTAATACTCTAGCCAGTGGCAGTAATGACACGTCTGTGCGGTTGTGGGATATTGCTGAAGGGTACTCTATAGGGGCTTTGCACGGTCACACCAGTGGAGTCTGGTCGGTTAGCTTCTGTCCAGATGGTAATACTTTAGTCAGTAGCTCTCAAGATTCCTCAATCCGGCTGTGGGATGTCTCACACGATAACTGCCTCAGAGTGTTGCACGGTCATACGGGTGGGGTATGGGCAGTCACCTTCAGTCCCGATGGTAAGACTCTAGCTAGTGGCAGTAATGACACGTCTGTGCGGTTGTGGGATGTCGCTGAAGGAGACTGCATAAGAGCTTTATACGGTCATAGCAGTGGGGTAAGCTCAGTAGCTTGGAGTCCCGATGGTGTTACCTTAGCCAGTGGCAGTAATGACTCCTCCGTGCGGCTATCGAATGTACTGCAAGATAGCTGCCTCAAAGTTTTGCACGGTCACATCGGTGGGGTATGGGCAGTAGCTTGGAGTCCAGATGGTCTTACCTTAGCCAGTGGCAGTGCTGACCAAACAATTCGGTTGTGGGATGTTGCCGAAGGTGACTGCAGGCAAGTTTTGCACAGTCACACCAGTTGGGTGCGCTCAGTAGCTTGGAGTCCGGATGGTCTTACCTTAGCCAGTGGCAGCCAAGATGAGACAGTCAAGCTTTGGGATGCCAAAACAGGTGAGTGCCTCAAAACCCTGAGAGCCGATCGGCTCTATGAAGGCATGAACATCACAGGTGCGATCGGATTAACGGAAGCGCAGAAGGCAACCTTGAGGGCCTTGGGGACAGTGGAGGATTAATGAGGAGTTTTATCCTTAGACGGAACTCACCCCACACGCTCGATCGCGAGAGGTTTAAAACCCAAAACTCACGGATGTTCGGGGTAAGACCCCTCACCTGATATAGCAACCGCTTTGCGGGGAAAGAATGCCAGACCATTTATGAGCGATTTGCGGTTGTGGATTCCTCGGTAGCGACGCGCGACTTATCCAGATGTGATGGTAGTTGAAGGAGAATTAGTTTGCACAGAGGGACGGAAGATGAAATACTCAATCCTGTGCTGATTGTGGAAGTGCTTTCTAAGTCTACCAAGGATTTCGATCGGGAGGATAAGTTTCGGTTTTATCGATCGCTCCCTGAATTCCGTGAATATGTGTTAGTCAATCAATCTGAGTTTTTAGTGGCACAATATATTAAAACAGAATCAAATGAATGGTTGTTTCGGGAATATGAGGGAGACTCAGCAATAGTTTCCTTCGCTTCAGTGGAAGTGCAAATGTCGACGATCGATATTTATGAGCTGGTTGTATTTGAAACCCAGGAAACGGAAGTACAATAATGAAATTTATCCTAGTGGGGGATGCGAAGCTTAACTTTATGACGGGCAAACCAAAATATAGCTATTAGGAAAAGAACATGACAATGGGAGACAACCTCCAAGAACAAGTTGATTACTACCGTGCCAGAGCTAGCGAATATGATGAATGGTTTTACAGAATAGGTCGTTACGATCGCGGATCGGAAATTAACCAGCGTTGGTTTAATCAGGTTGCCGCTGTTAAAAGTGCTTTGCATAAACTGGGCAAATTTGCAAATGTTTTAGAGTTGGCTTGCGGTACGGGTATTTGGACTGCTGAACTTTTGCAGGTGGGCGAGGAGATCGATGCTTTTGATGCTGCGCCAGAAGTTATCGAAATTAACCGCCAAAAGCTAAATGCTTCTCAAGTTACTTACCGACAAATCGATTTATTTTCAGGGGAACCCGATCGCGAGTACGATCTAGTTTTCTTTGCTTTTTGGCTTTCTCACGTCCCCCCAACTTTAGTGGATGAGTTTTTGGGAAAAGTTTACCGATCGGTTCGCTTTGGGGGACAAGTATTTATAGTTGACTCTTTATTTGAAGAAACCTCTTGGGCCACAAATCATATTCTGAAGGATGAAACCAGTATTTGCCAAAATCGCAAGTTAAATGACGGTCGAGAATTTCAAGTTTATAAAGTTTACTACCAGCAGGATTCGCTTTTAGAAAAATTAGCTAAAATAGGGTTTAAATCTGAAGTTAAGGTGACCGAAAATTATTTTATTTACGCTACCGGGATTAAGGTTTAAAGTTGGCGCTGCTAATCTGTCGCGCTATGTGTAGAGAAGATGAGGACATTTTTGGAAAAAATTGGCTAAATAGACAGTCATGGACGCAGAGTGTCCATATATAGTTTTTTGTAGGGCAATCCCCCCGCGGTTGCCCCTAAATCTGGAAAAAATTGGCAAAATAGGTAAGGGTGCGATCGAGCTCTGACTACCGTCAAAAATCAACCTCAATAAACTTCTATGAATGTAATTTGGTTACTTTTAAAGGCTTCTTGGTTAAATGTTTCCATCGTTATACTCACAGGCTTAATCAGCGGCGGTTGCAGCGCTATGTTAATTTCCCTAATTAATCGGGCAATCAGCGACAATTCCAATGGTAATTTAGTCTGGTATTTTGCGGGATTAGCAATTTTAGCTCTTTTGAGTGGCTTTGTATCCCAATTTTTGTTAATCTACCTTTCTCAAGAAGCTGTTTACAATCTGCGGCTGAGTTTGAGCCGTGGCATTTTGTCTACTCCTTTGCGGAATTTGGAAGAGTTGGGCGCTAACCGCTTGCTGGCAACTCTCACAGATGATGTGGGAACGCTTTCTAATACTATATTTTTGATTCCTTTTCTCTGTGTTGATATCGCCGTTGTTGTCGGCTGCTTAACTTATTTAAGCACGATTTCGGGTACAGTTTTTGTTGTTGTATTTTGTTTTATGGTGCTGACGATTGGCACGGTGCAGTTGTTGCTCAATAAAATGCGGAAATTCTTCAATTTAGCCAGAGAAGAACAAGACCTATTGTTTAAGCATTTTCGCAGTATTACTGATGGAATTAAGGAACTAAAACTGCATTCTTTGCGCCGCCAAGAGTTTTTTACGGAAGAATTGCAGGTGAGTGCTGAGGCTTCCCGCAATTATAACGTGACTGCTTTGAATACTGGTGCAGTTGCGATCGGAGTTGGGCAGTTGCTGTTTTTTATGCTGATGGGTTTGTTGTTATTTGTTGTACCCAAATTTGTGCCTATTTCTACACCTGTTTTGTCAGCTTACATTCTGACAAGTACCTATTTGATGTCTCCGTTTCAGAATATTTTGGAAAGGTTACCGGCGCTTTTTCGTGCTAATACTTCTGTGGAAAAGATAGAGAGAATGGGATTGGCTTTGGCGAGTCAAGCTGAGATAAATTCAACGGTTAAACTGCCTGATACGGCTCAGTGGGAGACGCTGGAGTTAAATCGAGTAATTCACAGCTATCCGGGAGAAAAAGAAGACAGCAATTTTACTTTGGGCGAGCTGAATTTGAAGTTTCATCCGGGTCAATTGGTGTTTATAATTGGCGGGAATGGCAGCGGGAAGTCTACTTTAGCTAAGTTAATCACTGGTTTGTACATTCCTGAATCGGGAAAAATTCTCTTAGATGGGCAGCCAATTACTGAGGAAAATCGAGAGTGGTACAGGCAGCATTTTTCTGCGATTTATTCGGATTTTTATCTGTTTGAAAGGCTTTTGGGGATGACTAATCACGATTTGGACAAGCAGGCTGCTGAATATTTGCGAGAGTTTCATTTGGAAAATAAAGTTCAGGTGAAAGATGGAGTTTTGTCAACTACGGCTTTGTCTCAGGGACAGCGGAAGCGGCTGGCTTTGCTGACGGCGTATTTGGAAGATAGACCGATTTATTTGTTTGATGAATGGGCTTCGGATCAAGACCCGTTTTTCCGGGATATTTTTTACAAGCAGTTGCTACCGGAGTTGAAGCGGCGGGGGAAAACGGTTTTTGTGATTAGTCACGATGACCGCTATTTTGATTTAGCCGATCGCGCTATTAAACTAGATTACGGTAAAGTAGAGTATGACCGATAAAATGGATAAGTACCGAATTGTCGAAATTTTGACCGAAAGCCAGGTTTCCGACTTGATGGATTTATACAAAAACGAGTTTTGGAGCGACAAGCGGACGCGGGAGGATGTTGTGAAAATGCTGGCTTCTACTGATGTTATTATTGGTTTGGTCGATGAGTGCGATCGACTAATTGGCATTACCCGCGTCCTCACCGATTTTGTCTACAGAGCGATGATTTTTGATGTCATTATCAAGCCGACACACAGAAAGATGGGACTGGGTGCAAAGTTGATGGATGCAGTTTTAAATCATCCCAAATTGCAAACTGTCGAGAACTTTGCTCTTAACTGTTTGCCTAACATGATTCCGTTTTACGAACGTTGGGGTTTCTCGGATGACGTGGGCGAAATGAAGTTTTTGCGGCGAACAACAGGCTGAACTCAGCCCTTTGAAAGCCCCAATCTTTCTCGAATTGCGTCTTCTTTGAAACCTACTAAAACAGCCGTTCCATCTTTAACGAAAAGAGGACGTTTCAGCAGCATCGCATCCTTTGCAAAAGCCTCTACCCACTCTTCGCTGGTCCAATTATTCTTGTCCTCGCCCAAAGCGCGGTAAGATTGACCGGAAGTATTTCGCATGGGTTGAAAACCCAATGCAGCTACCCAGCTTTGGATTGTTTCGCGAGTCGGCGGCTGTTCTTTTGTGTTAATGAACTCGTAAGTAACAGCGCTATCTTGGAGCCACTGGAAAGCTTTTTTGCAGGTGCCGCAGTTCGGGATTCCGTAAACTTGAATTGACATAATAATGATTGTTGACTGTTGACTGTTGACTGTTGACTGTTGACTGTTGGCTAATAACAACTGACAACTAACAACTGACTAATCACTACGGACTAATCTAGCTTGTTGAATCCATTTTTGCACGCGATCGACCGCAGGAGTCAAGTCATTGCGCTGCATTGTCGCTACGTGCAGTTTTAAGATTTGTTGGTGCAATCTCTCTACGGGCATTTGAGCTAATTGATCCGCAGAAGCAACCCCGGCGTGAAGTAACAGCCCGCAATATTGACAGCCTACACTCGGAATTCGAGCCAATTTGGCCATCGCTACCCATTTATTAACATCTTGAATGTTAACCTGTAATTGATGCGCTAGTAACGCTTTCGCAGCCGGTGTTTTGGTCATGCGAATTAGTTGTTCGGTTGTGGTGATGCTGCACTCTTCCAGTTGAGTTTGGTTTTCCTTGCTCAATCCCGGTAAGTGTGCTATCGGCCAGTCGCGTACTTGCACCGAAGTTTGAGGAGCTTTGTGAGAAGTTTTCATGTTTTTTTCGGTAAATTTACTTATACTTTAAAGTCTAAAATATCAAACAGTCAAGAGAGGCGATCGCTCAGGTCACGAATTTAACAAAAACCCGACCAACAAATTTTGCCGGTCGCGGGTGCAGCCGCCGGCCCGGCTAATTGCCGTCGCAGTCGCACTTTCAGCCTTTTTGTCCTAGCAGTCTGGCCGTGTTATTGCTGCACGAAATCATGCCGGCGATGAGGACAAAGATGATCAAAAAGGCAACCCAAGAGTTGATAGCAAAGAATAAAATAAAGATGAGACTTTTTCCCAAAAATGACTGCCAAGTTTGCCGTCAGGACTTTAGTGCTTAAATGCCGAGAATGAAAGGACTCGCTGCTTACTGCCAACCAAACTCAAGATAATCGGTTTTTACCCATGAAAATTACACAAAGTGATAAGTTTTTAGCAAATATTCTACACCAACGGCGACAAAAACTGGCCACTTTAATTAATTTTCCGACAATTCTCTGGTCTGGCAGCAGGATTCCTCGCAACTATCCGGCTCTGACTTTTCCTTTTCGGGCCAGCAGTCACTTTCTATATTTTGCTGGTTTGCCCTTAGAAAATGCGGCCATTCGCTTAGAATCGGGCAAATTAGAACTGTTCTTAGATGATGCGCCTGCTAGCAGCACTCTTTGGCACGGAGAAATACCGAAAAGAGCAGAAATTGCCGAACTAATTGGGGCTGATGCTGCTTTCCCAATCGCCCAATTGAAATCGCGTTCGACCAATGCAGCAACTATCGCCGTTCAGGATTCTTTGACTCAGTTGCAACAGTCTCAAATTCTCGATCGCCCTCTGGCACCGCCCAAGTCGCCAACGGGAATTGACCTAGAATTAACCGAGGCGATTGTATCTCTGCGCCTGAGCCACGATGCAGGCAGTTTGACCGAATTGCGTCAAGCTGCGGCTGTCACCATAGAAGCTCACAAAGCGGGAATGGCGGCAACTGGAAAAGCTCAAATTGAAGCAGGGGTGCGCGCTGCAATGGAAAGTGTCATCATTTCGGAAAATATGACCTATGCCTATCCCAGTATCGTGACTGTACACGGGGAAGTCCTGCACAGCGAACATTATCACAATTCCCTACAAACAGGAGATTTGCTGTTAGCAGATGTCGGTGCAGAAACATCAACGGGATGGGCGGCTGATGTGACTCGCACTTGGCCGGTTTCTGGCAAGTTTTCTCCGACTCAAAAAGCGATTTATGATGTGGTTTTGGCAGCGCACGATGCTTGTATTGATTGCATTAGTTCGGGGGTGGAATATCAAGACATTCACCTATTAGCTGCTCGAGTTATGGCGGCAGGATTGGTCGATTTAGGTATCTTGCGGGGCAATGTTGACGAGTTGGTTGAAATGGACGCTCACGCGCTGTTTTTTGTGCACGGAATCGGACATTTAATCGGTTTGGATGTTCACGATATGGAAGATTTAGGAGATTTGGCTGGCTATCAAGCAGGGAGAACGAGAAGCAGTCGGTTTGGGTTGGGATTTTTGCGGCTGAATCGAGTTTTGCGTCCGGGAATGCTGGTATCGATCGAACCGGGGTTTTATCAAGTTCCGGCTATTTTGAATAATTCTGAAAATCGCGCTAAATATAAAAATATTGTTAACTGGGACGAGTTGGAAAAATTCGCCGATGTCCGGGGAATACGGATAGAAGATGATATACTTGTTAGGGAAGAGGGTAGAGAAGTATTGACAGGGAAATTGCCCACAAAAGCTCTGGAGATTGAGGAGTTAGTTGCGGTAAGTGCATAAGTATCGATGGAATTAGATAGAGCGCCCGCAGTTCAATCAAGTGTGAGAAAAAATAAAAAAATATGAATAAAGGTTGGCAAATAAGCCTTTTGATGCTAGTTGAAAAACTTGCCGCCCAAGTCCAAAAATTCGCAGCACGGCTACTGGCGCGCACTTTTCGCAAGCGTGTATCCTCGCCGCCGCCGATGCAAGCTGCACCTTTTCCCAGCAATGAAGAAGAGAGGCTAAAAGCACTTTACCGCTACAATGTTCTCGATACAGAGGCGGAAGAAGCTTTTGATGACCTAACAGCTTTAGCTTCTTATATTTGCGGAACTCCTATTGCTTTAGTAAGCTTAGTAGATTCTAACCGACAGTGGTTTAAATCAAAAGTCGGTGTGGAAGCGCCGGAAACTCCGAGAGAGTTAGCTTTTTGCGCCCACGCTATTTTAAATCCCAACGAATTGCTAGTTGTACCGAATGCTCTAGAAGACGATCGCTTTGCGGGGAATCCGCTAGTAACTTCCGAGCCAAATATTCGGTTTTATGCTGGAGCGCCGCTAGTAACTCCTGACGGTTTCCCGATCGGCACTTTGTGCGCGATAGATACAGTTCCTCGCAATCTCACCCCAGAACAGCTAGAAGCGCTGCAGACTTTAGGAAGGCAAATTATCAACCAAATGGAGTTGCGAATAAATCTGACTAAATTAAAGCGCGCACTGATCAAGAACAAACAAGTAGAAGCAAAGCTCCGTTCAACTGACGAGCAAATTGTCAATTTTTTAGAAGGAATGAGCGATGCTTTTTTTGCTTTAGACACCCAGTGGCGATTTAGTTACGTCAATTACAAAGCAGCGCAATATTTGCAGCGATCGCCGGAAGAACTTTTTGGTAAAAATTTTTGGGAAGAGTTTCCCGGCTTAGTAAATTCCGTATTTTACGATCAGTATCATAAAGCTGTAGCGAAACAAGTTGGAGTGATTTTTGAAAAATATTATCGTCCCTTAAAAGTGTGGTGGGAAGTCCGGGTTTTTCCTGGTCGCGACGGCATTTCGGTGTTTTTTCACGACATCACCAAGCGTAAGAAAATGGAATCGGAACTCAGGAAAGAACGGAACAAAACTGAAAATTTACTGCTAAATCTTTTGCCAGAACCGATAGCCGAAAGGTTGAAGGAGGAACCGGGGGTAATTGCAGACAAGTTTGAAAAAGCAACAATTCTTTTTGCTGACTTGGTGAATTTTACCCAAATTTCTACTACCATGCCTGCAACTAAATTAGTATACTTGCTGAATGAAATTTTCTCAAGTTTTGACGAACTGACTGAGAAGCACGGCTTAGAAAAAATCAAGACGATCGGAGACGCTTACATGGTAGCAGGCGGTATTCCCATTGCACGCCCAGACCACGCAGAAGCGAGCGCCGAAATGGCGCTGGATATGCTAGTAGCAATTGAGGAATTAAATGTAAAGCTAGAGGCGACTTTTGACCTCCGCATCGGGATTAATAGCGGCCCGGTGGTAGCAGGGGTAATCGGCACTAAAAAATTCATTTACGATTTGTGGGGAAATGCCGTGAATACAGCCAGCCGCATGGAATCTCACGGCGTACCAGGTCGCATTCAAGTTAGCTTCTATACTTATGAGTTGCTGCGCGATAAATATGAATTTGAAGAGCGAGGCTCGATCGATATTAAAGGTCAAGGGGAAATGCGGACTTATTTCCTGACGGGCCCAAAAACAGCAAGCGATGTCAAAATCTGAGAGTAAATAAAACTAAGACTTGAATCTACCTGATTGTTGGGGGAAATTCCGGAGGCTGCGATCGCTCGCCTCTTCGAGGCGATCGCCCTGTCGCATAACGGCTGCTGCAGAGCAGCCAAATAAGATTATGCTATATACAGAGATATCCGAGCAATCCTATGCGCGGTACTCGACGTTATAAAAATACTAAGTGGAAATCCTAGGAGCCTTTAATAATGGTTCAATTTCATATTCAAACAGATAGCGAAATTCCAGCATCCACCCAACTATTCAATCAAATCAGGTTTGCGATCGCCTCGCGACAATTTCCGCCCGGACACCGCTTGCCCAGCACCAGACAGCTAGCGATGCAGACGGGTTTGCACCGCAACACCATCAGCAAAGTATACCGACAGCTCGAAAATACCGGACTGGTAGAAGCCCAAGCAGGCTCGGGCATTTACGTCCGCCCTCAAGGCAACGAAGGCGGCGGCAAACACAAATCCCCGATCCTCGAAGAATATCCCCTTGCCAACAAAATAGTCCAAGAAAGTCTGGATCAATTGCTGGGACAGGGCTGTACGCTCAACCAAGCGAGGGAATTATTTTTGGCCGAAATTGACTGGCGGCTCAGGTGCAGCGCCCGAGTGG
>Ga0164304_10000164_pt1 | contig 16154 bp, 8 predicted proteins | sample Whisoiple_217_MG_FD_110216 | JGI IMG/M metagenome (GOLD analysis project Ga0164304, IMG submission 110216) | Soil microbial communities amended with pyrogenic organic matter from upstate New York, USA - Whitman soil sample_217_MG | ecosystem: Environmental > Terrestrial > Soil > Agricultural...
CCAAATGGATATCCATAATCACGAGGACTATGGCTCACCAGTTCTTTCAACCGCTCTAAATACTGGTCATTCACTGCCTTAGGGCGACCGATGGGACAATCCTGCCATTGGTGTGCCATTCCAGCACGGGCTACGTGCATCCAATGCCGTGCCGTTGCTGGACAACACCCCAAGGTTTGACAAATTTCGGCTTGAGATTTTCCTTCATCGGCCAGCAACATGATTTCAATACGCTGGCGGTATGACTCAGGTAAATCCTCTTGCAGGCTTTTTTGCAGCAATTTGCGCTGAAACGGAGTTAAAAACTTACCTGTAGGAGTGTCTGGGTTCTTGGTGTCTGGTTTGCCTTGGTAGTGCGACATATTGGACTGATTCCTAAGACGAAACTGTCTGTAGTTGTTTGAGGGTTATTTCTTGGCGTCTGTCTGTTAATCACCTGACGGGGTGACAAACTCGTCAAAAGCCCTACCTGTTGCGGATTTCGGCAAGTAGTTTTTGGATTGATTTATATGGTCAATCTTGGGTAATAGGACTAGAATTTTGTCAAGATATGATTGCGGAATTAATGAGAATTCCGGCGCTTGCCCAGCGTTTTCGAGTGTTTCCCAAGCCACCTCCAGCAGCAGCCGTTGCTGGGGATCGATGCACTCCGCCTCTCGTGGAGCAATCCCGCAAAAGTGGGGATCGAATTGGTCTACTCGATCGAGGAATCCGCCCCAGCGGGTATTCATTTTCCCCGGAGTTACTGGTTCTGAATTATATAGAGCGTTGATATCCCAACGAGCCGCAGGCACTTCAGTGACAGGGCTAAGCCTTTCAAATAATTGGCAACTTTGTGGGAACTTAAAAGAAATGCCATAATTTAAGGATCTACAAAGAATTTATCGCAACTGGGAATTGTTGTGGTTTTTAACATCTTAGAGAATTAGAGTAATTTTGTATCCTAGCTTGAGGTTATTTTCTAGCTAAAATATTCAAAATTATGTCTGCAAATTTATGCAAATTGTTCTAGAGCCGATCGACTGAACCAGTAAGAGCGATCGAGCTAGCTAATAACGAGAGCCGATCGCGCTCCAGAACCAAAGGGCGATCGCAGCCCGGTTGTGGGACAATGCAATAGCAAAAGCAACCAGCCAGCTCTTCTGAAACTGCCTGTAAGGTCTAGCGTTCCACTTTTGGAGAAATGGACTGAGAAGCTCGCCTGTAGTAGCTTCAACTCAAGCAGTTATGTCTCAAGAATTAGACACCAGCTCCACTTTCAGCCGCAGCCCAGGCGCAAGCAACAGATGCAGTGCTAGTCCCTGGCTCAGAGACAATGTTGCATCCCCAACTCAGAGCGACCCGCATAATTGCCGACAAGCGGTCTCAATAAGTTAGTAGCACGCTTTCTAAAGTTCTCTCACAGCCTCTATGATCAAGCCATTTGCACCCTTCCTCAACTGCAGCTCAGCAACCTCTCCGGCCTCGTACTGGCGAACAACCTGCTATGTCATAGCTGCCTAGGCTGAGGTATTGCTTTGGACAAGGCGAGTCAAGTTTAAACTAAAAAATCCCGTCTCAATTTTTCCTTTATTGTTCTTGGAGAATCGGCTAAGATGCCTAATCCTTTTAACCAGGAAATTATTCCCAGACTGCCCGAGCGTCGAGATAACGCCGAGAATTTTTTTACCTATCTCATACTGACAACCCGCAATCGTCGCCCTGTCATTCAGTGGCAAAATCATGCTGAACTTAAACGCAACTTTGAGTTATACAAAGAATGCAATCAGACGTTTTCACAGTTGTGTAGCCAGCCTAATCAAACTCAAAATATAGCCGAATTTTGGAGGCAGATAGCGATAAATCCATCGCTGAGTGTCCAAGAGTGGGAGCCAAAAAATAGAAAAACGCTAGCTTTGCAACACTTGGCTAGTTACTTTGAAAAAGACTGCTACTACGCAGCTAGAGAATTAGGGTTAAAGTCAAGCGATTGCTCTTGGGAGGAGTATCTTTACTGCGCCAGGGTTTTTATTTGTAATTACGAAAACTTTATTAAACTGTTACAGTCTTATAACGTTTCACATCAGGCTTCTTTAGATACCTACATTCAGCAAAGTTTGATCAAAACCATCCAGGCATCTATCAGTAAGTTCTCGCGGTGGCGGTTGCTAACTCACGAAAGTGATAAATATCTCCGAGAAGCCCTACAAAGAGCTGGAACTCAAGAACCTAACATTTCTCAATTTATATTTGCACGCAAATATTTTAAACAAGTTTATCGCTTTAATAAAGTTAATAATCCCGCAATTCGGGAACCAGGGCAAAAATGGCCGAATCCTGACAGCGAAGACTTTCAGGCAGCGGCAGAGTGTTACAATGCTGAAAAGTCTCTACCTTCAGCACCCCATGAAGTTTCTGCAGGTTCAAGTATTAGCGGAGAGCAAATGCAAGCTTGGATGAAAATCTGCATTGCTGCCTTACAAAATTACCCCAAATCCATCAATCCTCAATTCTCTATAGAAGCACTTCAAGAACAAGGTCATGAAGGATTTTTGGATAAGTCACAGCTAGAAAAAGTCAATATAGCAAAACCTACAAATTCTGGCACAGCACTAAGAGAATTACTCAACCGAACTGACTCTGCTTTTCGCAAACAGCTAGAAAGCCTCAAACCAGATCAGCACAAAATTCTTTTACTTTATTACGGTGCTGGATTCAAGCAAAAGCAACTAGCTATTCAATTGAATTTGAACCAGTCATCCATTTCTAGACGACTTGATGCTATAAAAATTCAACTACTACAAGCTATGGTAGAAATGTCCCAGCCCCATCAATGGGTTGCCGATTATGTAGTTGAATGGCTACAGAAAAAATTTCGCGCTCCCCTGCACTCAGATTTAATTCAAGTCGCTTTAGTTCAAGCAATTAAAGAACTTGAATCAGAAGAACAAGAGGTTTTATGCCTCCGGTACGGTCAGCAGGTAGCGGAAGAAAAAATCGCCACTGAGTTGGGCATGGATTTGTTAGCGGTCAGTGCCATAATATTTCAAGCTCAGCAGAAATTAGAGGGAAATTTGATCGAGGTACTGAATACTTGGGTGAAGGAGTATGTGGAAACATGGCTAGTGAAGTTTTATCAAGCTCAAATTTTAGCTGCTGGTCAAACTCTGAATCTATTTGTAGCAGGTAAAGATACCTCCAAAATTATTGAGACTATCGTTCAAGAATGCTTGCAAACTTTGATGATTTGTAAAAAAGGAGAATAATAAAATGTTTCACTTAAGCCAATTACACCCTTTTGATTCTGAGAATCCGAACCTGTTACGGTTAACAATTAACGAAGCAGACCGAGAAATTGCTGGGCAGCAAGCTCAACATCATTCTAATCCGATTTCTCGTTATAATGCTTATCTCAATGGCGCTTGTTTAAACGCTGTCTTGAACTGGTTATCAGAATGGCTGGCAGGAGAAGCATTCCCTCAACCTTCAGTCTGGCACAGTCAGGATATTTCTAGCATTTGGGAAGTGGTGAATGGCACTGCAATCCAGATTGACCATACTAGATTAGTATTAATCCCCAGTGACGAAGGAGATTTGGAGGAATTGCGTGTACCCCAGGAGTGGGTTGATATTCCTAACTGGAGTGCTGATTATTATCTTCCTGTGCAGGTGAATTTGGACGGTGATGAGGATGAGTGTTGGGTGGAGGTGTGCGGGTTTGCGACGCACCGCCAACTCAAGAATGAAGGCAAATACAGCGCGGGCGATCGCACTTATGCTTTGCCAACAAAGGAATTAACCCAATCTCTGGTTGTCATGCAAATTACTCTAGGGTTAAACTTGCAAGCTGAAGTCTCACCCTTGCCAAGTTTATCCGAGCTGAAAGCTACTGAATTATTACAGAATTTGGGTAATTCATCGGTATATTCTCCCCGGCTGATAGTCCCATTTGAACAGTGGGCATCTTTCTTAGCCAATGATGAATGCAGGCAACAACTATATAATCAGCGTTTAGGAATTATTCAGGAACCAGCAGTAGCTGTTGCGCCATCTGTGATAATTCAAAGCCAAGCTAATTTATTTCAGCGGGCAAATAATTATTTCCAAGCTGGATGGCAGATGACTGATGAAATAATTGAAAATCTGGGAATTTTCGATCCTAATTTTGTTTTTGCAATAGCAGGATCTGAAGCGTATCGGTACGGTGGTTCTAGCAGCCAGAAGGGAATTCCTACCTTGCTTGACTTATTGCACGATCGCAATAAAGGGAATCAATTGCGGGCTGCTGACTTATTAGGTCGTGTTGAGCCTGGAAATGCCGAGGCGATTTCAGCATTGATTAACTTGCTGAAAACCACGAAAGATGATGATGTGCGCTGCCAAGCAGCCGTCAGTTTGGGAAAACTTGACTCCAAAAATTTCGCTGCGGGGGTCAGAATTGGTAAAATTATTGAATTAACAATACGCCTTGATACTGTTCGCGTTTTGCTGGAAATAACTCTCTTGCCTGAAGGAAGCGATCAAACTAATGTTTACTTGCGGGTATTGCCCGTGCGCTCGAAAACTCTCCCGCTAAATCTCGAAGTAATTGTCCTAGATGAAGATGGCGAAGTCTTGTGGGAAGAACAGGCCGATAGTGATACTAATGGATTTCAAAATGACTTTAGCGGAACTATCGGCGATTATTTCCAGGTTAAAGTCGCTTACCAGGAAGTTAGCATCACAGAAGATTTTACTATTTAACTCAATTAGGAGCAAAATATCAAAGATTATGAGCAAGCTAGTAATTTTGGAAATAAGCAATGCGGACAGTGAGCAACGCTATCCTGTTACGCTCAGAATTGGTGATAGTATTCACTCTATCAATTCTCAAATTAGCGGGTACTTGCCGCCCGCTAAAGATTTGAGAGAAACATATCATAATTTGCAGAAAGCTCGCGATAGTCGCGGCTTTGGTTCTTATCGTAAGTTTGAACAGCTGAAAAAGGGTAAAGTTACAAAAGTATCGGTTAAGAAATCAGCAGATTGCGTAAAAAACAGTGTTAATAATTGGTTAAGTTCTAAGGATGAATGTTTTTCTTCTGTTCAGGAGCAGCTCTTAGAAGTATTGATAACTGAGAGAGGAAATGTTAGGTTAATGATTCAAACAGATGATGTTTATCTATGGCGTTTGCCTTGGCATTTATGGAATAAATTTGAGCGATTTAAAATTGAACCTCTTTTTAGTCGTTTACTTTTAACTAATACTACATCTAATTTAAAAAAAAATAATTCTAAAAATAAGATAAAAATTTTGGTAATTCTGGGAGACTGTACAGACATTGATGTTCAGGGAGATTTAGTGTTGTTAAAAGAATCTATTGCCCATAATGATGCAGAGATTGAAACTTTAGTAGCTACTAGCAGCAGTAAGCTTAATAATCAGTTATGGGAACAAAATTGGGATATTTTATTTTTTGCTGGTCATAGTTCTACGGAAGATGGTTACAGGCAGGGTCAGCTTGCTCTGAGTGAAACTGAAAGTATAGCCATTGAACAGTTAAAGTATGGTTTAGAAAATGCCATTAAGCATGGTTTAAAATTAGCAATTTTCAATTCTTGTGACGGCATGGGATTAGTAAATGAACTGGCTTCTTTGCAAATTCCCGCCGTAATTGCCATGCGAGAACGAGTACCGGATGAAGTCGCTCAAAAGTTTTTGGAATATTTTCTAGAGGCATTTGCTAGAGAAAAGAAGTCTTTGCCTGACTCAGTTAGGAAGGCACGGGAAAGGCTGCACGGGATGGAGGTTGAATATCCCTGTGCTAGTTGGCTACCGATGATTTATGAGCATCCGGCTGTTGAGTCTCCAAGCTGGGATGAGTTGCTGAAAGGGAAGGAGGAAAAGCGTCAGCGTGTTTCGATTTGGCGCAATCTTCAGACTGTGTTGGTGGCTAGTGTGTTGGTCACAAGTGCTGTCATGGGAGTGCGATGGATGGGATTGTTAGAACCTTTAGAACTTCCTGCTTACGATCGTTTAATGCGGCAGCGCCAACCTGAGCCGATCGATCCGCGGCTTTTAGTTGTTGAAGTTACAGGAAGCGATCTTGATAAATATGGCAATCCAGTGAATGATGCGACGGTAGCTCAGCTTATCAATAAAATAGAACAGGATCGACCACGGGCGATCGGCTTAACTTTGCATCGCTATCAACCCCAACAACTAGGTAGAGAAGCTTTAATCGCCCAGTTTAGCAATTCCAATCTTTTCGGTGTATGTGCATTTGGCGATGGCAATCAAAAAGGTTATCCACCTGCGCCTGAATTATCAGAAAAACAAATCAAAGAGCAAATAGGATTTAGTGATTTAGAAATAGACGAACAGCCGGGCAACAATGGTCGCATGGTGCGCCGCCAACTACTCTCCTATAATACGAAGCTATTTCCTTCTTCTTGCCCTTCACCTTTTAGCTTAAGCTTTCAATTAGCATACCGATTTATATATCGAGAAAATATACCGATTATTCAAGATAATGACAATTGGAAATTTGGTCAAGTTATCTTGAAACCCCTTGCACCTCAGACGGGCGCTTATCAAAAGTTAGGTGAAAGCGACCAAATCCTGCTGAATTACCGCGCTAACCCTAGACCTGCCCAAAAAGTAACTCTTACAGAACTTATAGAAGGACGAGTTAGCCGTAATTTAATCAAAGATAAAGTTGTCTTAATTGGTGTTAATGATCCCAGAGGAAAAGAAGAGGTAGATACTCCTTATGGGAGAATGCCGACCGTATGGGTTCATGCCCACATGGTTAGCCAAATTCTTAGCACTGTTATCGATAAACCTAATCGCCCTTTATTGTGGGTGTTGCCACAATGGAGTTTTATGCAGTGGGGGGACACACTTTTTATTTGGGTGTTTGCCTTCACTGGAGGGTTTTTAGCTCGACCGGGACGATCCGTTTTACAATTGACATTAACTGCTGGCATAGCAACTTGCATCATCTATTACCTTTGTCTCGCCATCCTGCACAGAGGAGGCTGGATGCCAATTGTCCCGTCGCTGTTAGCGTTGTTCGCCAGTGGAGGTACTGCGATCGTCTATACTGTGAGGGAGCAAAATAGGCATAAATAGCTCCTTATACATTAATCAAGATGCACCCATTGCATTTAGAATTCGCTTTCGCGGTTCTGGCAATACTAATCGGCATGACCCCCTACCCTACCTGGATACAAACACATTTTAGCGTTCTGGTCACTCAAAACCCCGACAAATCCTCTGACAAAGGCCCTCCTCCAGGGCGAAGAGTACCCGGTGGAGACCTCGACCCGCTGAGTCGGAACTGTAAAAAGACAAGTCAGCCACTTACTGTTCTCGTTCCTGCTAATAGCCAGGGAACAATTACTTCTGAACGTCTCACTTTATGGTTTTATGTTCCCTACGATCCCGAAGACATAACCTCCGCAGAGTTCTTAGTGCTTAACCGAGATGAAACAGAGTATGTCTACAAAACTCGATTTACTCTACCTAAAACACCGGGAATTGTCAGCATTAGCGTGCCTTTATCAGCGAAAAATTCCTTGGAAACAGGGAAATATTATCATTGGTACTTAACACTTAAATGCAAAGGTTCCACAATTAATATACCAAATATAGAAATGGACGGATGGGTACAACGAATCCTACACAAGCCTAGCACAACTAATCAAATAGATACGGCAGCATCAGAAGGTTGGTATGATGCTGTTAACAATGTAGCTAACCGCCTCATTACTTCTCCACAAGATACAAAATTAAAGCAGGAATGGACAGATTTATTAAAATCTGTTGGTTTGCAGAACTTAGCTCAAGAACCCTTAATTGGTTCAGTTCAGATTTCTCAATAATCCTTAAATCATTATTTATTATTAATAAGTTAAGGGAAGCCAATTACCAACTAAAACATAGTTTGCCCAAATATGAGCATTTTTATATCCGTCTTCCTCAATCAGGCTTTTTTGAGCGGTATGGAGCGCTCTAGCCATTTTCATACCTGGTTTGCGTAATTGATTGTAGAAGCGCACCATCAACTTAGCAGTCGCTTCATCATCTGCTTTCCATAAGGTTGAGAGGGTGCTGCGAGCTCCCGATCGCACGGCCAGTCCGGCCAAACCCAGCGTTGCTCGATCGTCTCCTTTGGCTGTTTGACAAGCACTGAGTACAAGCAACTCAATAGTATGACCTTTTCCTTCGGAACCAGTTTTTACCAAGTTATCCAAATCTTTGCTTCTAAGCAAGCTTCTATACGCAACAAGAAATGTCTTTTCCGGTTGAGAACTAAACTGACCGTGCGTTTTTATATGGATGATTGAATAGTTTTTTAAGGTAATAACTTGGCGAATTTTATCAAGAGTAAAGTCTGCATTTAAAAGCAGTTTTTTGATAGGCATAATCTTATCTATACCATTAAACTCTTCCTTTAAATTTTTAATAGCTTCAAATTCTATATTTTCGAGAAGCGGCTGTTTTTCATCAACACCACCTGCGAACAATTTTATATCTGTGAATCTAGAATATTGCCTTTCTTTAGCTTTAATAAGCTGTAGACTCGGAGCAAGAACAATATCATATTTTTTTTGAATGAGATACTGCTTTCCATCATAGAGGACGGCCATTGGAATCTTCTGCAAAGGTCTGTCTAATACAAAAACCAATGTTTCCACATTCAACTTTTTTTTCAGATAAAATTCGATTGGTTTAAATAACCATTGATACAACTGTTCCGCTGTTCTGAGTACCTCAGGATTTTTTGCCCTTTCTTCCAGATACCCTCCCAACTGTCTCAAAGTAGTTTTGATAGTTTTCTCAGAGACAGGAGTCGCTTGATACTCTAATTCCGATTGTCCCGGTAATTTCAAAATAATTGCTAAACGATTTTGTAAAATAATTGCATGGATAACTGCTGCTTTTGGATCGTATTTTTCGGCAATTGTATCAATTTGTTCTGCCTTATTTACCACAACACAAGCATCTCTAAAAAAGTTATCCAACTCAGCCACCTGAAGGGCCTCAATAACATTACGGGCTTGTTTTAAATTCCCTTGACTAGGCTTCTCCCCCTGCAACAATAAATCCGCCAATTCTCGATAAACAGGCTCTACCCGATCGCGAAAATCGAACTGTCCATCCCGACTAATCGGCACCAAATCATTGCGTAACGACTGTAGCGTATTAAATGCAGCCGTATAAGCCGCGATCGCACCTTCAATATCTTTCTCGTCCCCATCCCGGCGAATCCGCCCCAATTGCCACTGCCACTGATAGGCAAGATCCGGCGAATTTAGCTTAACATCCTGCGACAACAGCAAAGCTTGTTCCGTACACTGTTGAGCCTCCAGCCATTGCTGATTCTGTTCGTACACTTCACCCAAATTGCCCAAAGCATAGGCTGTTGCCCTTAAATCACCCAAAGCCCTAGCCAACTTGATAGATTTTGCTCCCAATTCGACAATTTCTCTCCAAGACAGAGACTCCATATTTTCAAGGGAACTTTCAGCCACAATTGAATAATTTCGCAAACAGTAGTTTGATATTTTTTGTGGAGTTACGCTCGATAGATTTGAAACATTACGAGCATTTTTTAGTTCTTCACTATTAAGGTGAACCAAACTATTCATCAAACTGACTTCCGCATAAACTATCTTGTGACTTGGTGGCAACTTACTCAATTGAGACAAAATTTCTAACCGCAATTCATTACTTTTCTTTAAATCTACAGCCAATCCGATTTGAGGGTCAACTAAAAGACTTAATAAATTAATTTGTGCCTGGACTTTCACAAAGGAATTATTTGTTGCCACTTTCGCAGCTTTTTCATATAAATCTCTAGCAGTTTGGTAGGATTTTTTATGAGTGTCATCGTCCACTTCCGACAAAAATTTATTTCTACTTGCTAGAAATTTGTAAGTATCACCTAAACTTAGTAATATAAAAGCTTTTTCTTGAGGATATTCTTGTTGACTAATGACTCCATCTACTTGTTGCAGCAGCTCTTGTGATTCATTCAAATAGCCAACCTGTCTCAATACATCGCCAAGGAGACGCGCTCCAGTAATTTGAATACTTTTTAAATTAGGGTTTGATGGCGTTTTGACACTTTCTTTGATTGCCTCTAATTTTTGAGTAATTAACTGCTGACAGTCCTGATTGGGAATGGCGAAGTTTTCTGAATTGTTTGATTCTACAACTGGAATAATTGCTTGGCAAGCTTGCTGATATAAACCTAATTCTTGCAGAGCTTTAATTTGAGCAATTAGGCTACGTTTCCAGCCTAAATCATCTTTTAATTTAACATAAATATTCGTGGCTCGTTTCCCGGTTTCCAAAGCAAGATTGAGTTGTCCCCGTTCCCATTGCCCATTGTATTGAATATCGAGAATTTGGGCTATCGCCTTTAATTCCCCTGGCGAATTTACCGTAGACTCATGCGGTAACAAATTCCGACTCTGGGCGATCGCCCTATCTGCCTCTTCCCAACGCCCCAACTGTTGATACGTTAACGAAAGATTACTCAGGGCGATCGCCTGATTCAACCAATCTCCCCCTACCTCAAAACCCGCGATAGCTTGCTCCCAATACTTCGCCGCGTCTTCCAACTCCCCAGCAGCATAAGTTCTTCTAGCCAAATCCTCCCATTCCTTGGGCGATAGCGGCTCATCGCTAATCCCTAAATTTCCAGCAATTACTGCAAATTTATCTACTTTTTGCCAACTAACTTGAGATTTTCCTATCCCACTTATTGCCAAATTCGATGCCGATTGAGCCTTGACATTTACCGCAATAAATGGTATTATTCCTGCCACAAATAGGATAGTAAACAGCCTCAGACTTCGCCGCCACCTCTGACGCGCTAGTTTCAAAAATAGAACCTGGATAGGACGGAAAAATGTAAACCTTTTTCTTGCCATGTTGTCCCCCTTAAATTCCTATCAACTAAAGGAATACCCCAATAAAAATTAGCCGACATAGTATCACCCAACTCCCACCGCAAACCCGTACCTAGCGATACCAACACTTGACGTTCAAAGTTCTCTCTACCGGAACTATTCCAAACAGTACCAGCATCAACAAAAGGGGCAATTTGTAAAACTCCTAACCCCCGATCGGACCGACCAACAATCGGAAACCTGAGTTCTGCCGATGCTGAAATCCCATTGTCACCCAAAAAGATATCCTGGCGATAGCCTCTAACACTATTTCCACCCCCAATACCAAATTGTTCTAGAGGTAAAAGCGTCCTATCCGCCAATTGTATATCAGTTTTGACCAAGAGGAAAGTGTCTCTTCTTAAGCGACGAATCCATTGTCCCTGGCCGCGCCATGCCAAAAATCTGCTGTCAGGAGCTTCGCTATTAACAGTAGCATTAAATGCTCCCAACCCTACACTAAATTGAGAGCGAAAAGCCAATAATTCATCATTGTCCCGCACAGTCCAATCTTGAAAAAACCTAACCGCTGATATTCCCGTGCGCCCTTTGGCATCTGCTCCCGCAGAAAGAGGAAAATCTTCCCCTAAAATTGAAGTACCAGTTTCCCGCCTAGTTGCTGTCACTCCGATAGCTAACTCTTGTCTAGGATTTATCAATAAAGGTTGGCGCAAAGTTATATCTAAATATTGCGCTTCCGCTTCTATATCAACCTTTTCAAAAGGTTTCTCTACGACGCGATTGGCAATAGCGCCCGCTGATAAATTAATGGTGCCATTGTTAGGATTTAATGGCAATGTATAGCTTAGATCAAAAGCATTACTGCCCTCAGTATTGGTATAAGCCACACTCAAGCCATCGCCTTTTCCTAATAAGTTTGCTTCGGTTAGCTGTAGCTGGCGGCGGAAACTGCCGACACTGGGAGCCCGTCGATTATCTAGCAGCAATGCAGCACTAAATGTTTTTTCTTCCTCGAATTTAACTTCTAGAGCACTTCTGTTGGACTGAGAACCGGGTATCAACTCAGCAGAAGTATTTCTAATTAAAGGATCTAGTTCGAGCAATCGTAGGGCATCTAGCAGGCGAGAAACTTGTAAAGGCTGAGAGGCGATCGCCAAACGGCTGCATACATAATTGAGATTTAAGCGCTGCTTTCCCGTTCGCCTCCTAACCCGAATTGATTCTAAGCCACCTTCCACGATTTTGATGGTAACTTCCCCAGCCGCCCCTCGGTTTTGCAACCTTTGATTTGGTTCTTGGCTAGTGGTGGGAATGTAGGCAAAAGAGTTAATATATCCTCGGTCATTATAGAATTTTGTTAGTTCGGAAATCAGTTGCTGCAATTGAGGAAATGTGATTTTGGTTTCCGAGAATCGGTTAGTATTGCTATCTAATCTTAGGAATTTACTACTAATTTCAGTTTCCAGGGTTTGTTGACTGAAAACTGTGTTACCAATGAAGCGAAAATTAGTAACAGAGATTACCTCAATTACTTCATTAGTTTTGCTATCTTCCGGTGTTTGAGTTAGAAGAGTTTGGGGTTCAGGCGATCGTACTGGGAGCGGACATTCGTAAAGTTGACTGCTATCGGGATTAGGTTCAGTTTTTCTTTCCTGCAAGCTAGGAGATGGATTAGCTGGCTGCGGTAGGTTGGGCTGGGAAGGGACGGTTTGCGGTCTTAAAGGCTCTGAGAGGTTAGGATTTTGAGTTTCGGTAGGTGTCTGTGTTATAAAATCTGGGCGCTCGTTGAGTTCTTCTATTGGGAATAGGGGAACGGTTTGTGCTTTCACCGGCAAAACCGTGGAACTACTAGCTAATATTCCCGCAGCTATTTGTAGCAGCCGATCGCCCCATTTCTGATTTCCTTTATTGACCATAGCAGCCACGGGTAGGATTAAAAGGGCTGTGGAGAGTAACAGCAGCAGGATTAGCGGTAAAAATAACTTCTCCTTTGCGGTTAAGGGCCCAACCTTGAGCCGATAGGATGGGGGCGGGAGTGGGGCGAGCTTGTTGGGGTGCAGCAGTTCTGGTTCGTTGTTCTACAGGGGCTACAGCGTCGGCTAAACCGACTGCGGCTGAGCCATTGCTGAGTGTTTCTGCCGGATTTGCGGGCAAGCCGCGCCCAGTTCTGGTAAAGGTTTTATCGGTTCCCGACTGTCGTTGGCCCGGACAAATTTGGGCGATCGCGTCGGGATTGGCGATCGTATCTGGCAACTGAACGACTCCCTGGGTGGGGTCAATGTCAGGGGTGTTGAGGAGTACCTCGCCGTCGAGCTGCGGGCCCGCCAGGGAGGTAGCCGTGATGTCGCTGGTGAGGTTAGAGGCGGGATTTCCTTCACGGCGCGATCGGGTTCCGAAGAGCCCTTCTGGGGCTGTAATTTCGACGCGGCCGGCTTCGCTGCTGACTGCATTGGCTGTGATGTCGCTGTTAGTGCCAGCAATTAACGCTCTGGTATCAATCTTGACATTGCCACCTCTGGCATCGCCGATCGCTGTAACAGTAATATTGCTGTTGTTACGCATTTGTAGGAAGTTGGAAACTTGGAGGTTGACGTTGCCGAAGTCGCCGGATCTAGTTTCTGCGGTAATGGTTCCTCTGTCTAGTCGGATGTCACTGGCTGTTACCTCCAGGTTGCCGGCAGAGCCCGTACCTCTACTCCCATCCACAGCAACAATTGCCCCATCCCCGACCCTCAGCAGTCCCGTATTTATCGTTACACTCCCTGCTTCTCCGCTGCTGGTTGTTGCTGCGGTCAAACGGCTGGGCAAGCGTCCGTCCGCCCTGACGAAGGGAGAAACTTCTGCTGGCACGATGCCGGAAGTTCCAGTCACTTCAATAGACTCTGAGGCATTGACTGTCAGAGAACCTCCCTTTCCACCTGCAAAAGTATCTGCTGATATCGCGGCTCCATCCCGAACCATTAACTGCCTCGTTGTTACTGTCAAGTTATCTGCATTGCCAGCATCAGAGTCCGTTGCTATCCCTGTGGACTGCGTGAACAAGCCACTAGGAGACCCGTTTCTACCTATGCCAGTCAGTTCGACAGACTCTCTGGCATTTACAGTTAAAGTTCCTGCTTGCCCGCTACCTTCAGTTGCTGCCAATATCTGCCCGCCATTTTGAGCGATTAAGCGTTCTGTTTCAATACTGATATTGCCACCGCGCCCATTAACAGCAGTCAGAGCCGATACTCGAGCCCGATCAACAATCAACTGCTTGGACGCTTGAATGAGTATATTGCCTGCATTCCCGGCGCCAATGGTGCTAGATGAAATTTCACCTCCATCTCGCAAAATTAACTCTCTGGTGGAAATGGTTAAGTCTTGTGAATTGCCAGAAGAACCATCTTCAGCCTGAGTTAACAAGGCACTAGGAGCTTGACTGTTTACCGATCGCCCAATCACTTCTACAGACTGGGAAGCAGTGACAGTTAATCTTCCCCCTGAGCCCTCAGAAAAAGTATTTGAGCCTACCTGTGCCCCCTCTCGCAGAATTAATCGACCAGTTGCGATAGTCAAATCTCCTGCATTTCCCGTTGCTGGCAAAGTTTGCCCTTCTTTTACAACAACTTGAGCAAAGAAACCGCTGGGCACACTGCCATCAGAATTAGTTCCACTCAGTTCTATGGAATCTGTCGCTGTGACGGATAAATTGCCCCCTCGACCAGAACCTTTGGTTGTTGTATCTACATTACCGCCACCTTCAGCGATGAACTGTGCTGCTTGGATAGAGACTGTACCTCCGTTTTGCCTTCCGAAAGTCTGAGAGATAATTCCTGAGTTCTCCGTCAGCACCACCCGCCGTCCCTGTACTTGAATAGTGCCGCCACCTTCACCGCTAGCATCTTTATCATCACTAGCATTTACAGCCGCGCCCTGTGATAGCTGAATATCCTGGAAGTTCTGGACACCTGCATATCCCAAAGCGAAACCTGAGTCATTGAAAGTCAAGCTAACTAAACTGTTAGCACCGACACTGCCAAGTTCAATTCTGCCTCCGGGTGCTGTCAAAAAGCCACCGGGAAGCACTACGTCGCCACCCACTAGCCCTAAAGTTTGACCGGGTGAAACTTTTAAGCCTATAGGTTCCTCATTTCCTTGGCCGCTGTCTTTCTGGGCAGAAACGAGCGCAGATTGATTGACAATTTGACCCGGATTCGCGCCAAATTGCAAGCTAGTGGGAATGCTGATAGTTAGCAGAGGATTTGCTTGGGGATTGGTGGCACTGAGTGATGTGCCGTCAGCGAAGTTGATGCTATTGGCTGTAGTGCCTAGAAACGAGCCACCGATATTCAGGCTGGCCTTCGGACCAAAAATAATGCCGTTGGGGTTGATGAGAAATAGGTTGGCGCTGCCATTCGCTTTGAGGATGCCATCAATGTTAGAAATTGACCCACCTGTGACGCGAGTAAAGATATTTTGAATGGTATCAACGTTGTTAAAAAATGCTGTACCGCCGGTGGGGACGGAAAATTCCCGAAAGCTATGGAATAGGTTGGGGCCCGCTGCTGTGCCGCCTTGAATCTTTAAGGTGTTGCCGTCTCGGGTGACGGTGGAGTTGAGCGGTAGAGTGCGATCGGGGACAATTTGGGCAGTTACCAAAGTTGGAAAGCCACAGACGTAAAATAGAATACAGAATACTTGGGCTTTTGTTTTATGGCTCACGAGAAAGGAAGAGATAAAAGGGTTATGAATCAAAATGTTGAGCTAATCTTACAAGATAATGAGCTAAGGATGTAACCATCACCCGATTAATTGTAGGGAAACGGCACGGCGCCTTGTCCTGACTGTCGGTAACGGGTAAAATCAACCGGATTGGATGATGAAATTGTCTGAGTGTGCGATCGGGTATAGCCTTAGTTGCCTATTATTTAACCAATTTTATCTTTAATTAGAATAGAACAGCATCAGTAGAACCTGGATAGAGTTGACTTTTCAATGAATCACTAACATTACCATTTATATATAGCAATCCTAAATCATTTGTGAATTTCTTACTCCCTCCCCTTAGTAAGGGGAGGGTTGGGGTGGGGTAAAAAATTTACGACTCCTGCAAGGATTGCTATATGTTGCAAACATTATCTATCAGAAGCTTGTATGTATCATCTAACTGTACTGTTACCAGCAGAGATACAGCACTTCCGGATGTTATAAGGTACAGTAGCAGCAATTAGTAAACCAGTTTTTGAGATGTGTCGGATTAATTAAGTCAAGAGCCACTGCAATTATCC
>Ga0164304_10000165_pt1 | contig 16131 bp, 7 predicted proteins | sample Whisoiple_217_MG_FD_110216 | JGI IMG/M metagenome (GOLD analysis project Ga0164304, IMG submission 110216) | Soil microbial communities amended with pyrogenic organic matter from upstate New York, USA - Whitman soil sample_217_MG | ecosystem: Environmental > Terrestrial > Soil > Agricultural...
ATGCGGTCGATGGCACCCCGGGCCCGCGCGGCGATGTCGGGAGGGACGGTAATGTGATGCTGATCGAGCGCGAGGGAGTCGCGCACGTTGGGGAGCGTGATCGTCTTCATGAAGGCGCACTCGGCCTCGGGGTCGGCCGCGATGAACTCCTTCTCCGGGGCCATCTGCCGCATGCGGTGCATGATCCCCGTCTCGGTCGCCACGATGAAGCGGCGGGCCGGCCGCTCGCGCACCGCGCGGATCATGCCCTCGGTCGACGCGATGTGAAGTCCCTCGGGCTTGATGTCGCCCCGGCCCATCTCGTAGATGAGCTGCCCCGCGCAGCCGCACTCCGGATGCACCAGCACCTCGGCGTCGGGGTAGCGCTCCCGCGCCGAGTTCAGGGTCTCGGCGCGAATCCCTTTATGGACGTGACACTCGCCCATCCAGACCTCGACCCGCCGGTGCGGCCGCATCCGGCGCACGTGTGCGCCCAGGAAGAAGTCGGGCAGGAAGAGGATGCCCTTGTCGGCGGGGATCGCGTCGATGACCTCGAGCACGTTGCCGCTGGTGCAGCAATAGTCGAGCTCCGCCTTCACGTCCGCTGTGGTGTTCACGTAGCCGACGGTGATGTAGCCCGGAAACTGCGCCTTCCACCGCCGCACGTCCTCCGCCGTGATCGTGGCCGCGAGCGAGCAGCCGGCCTTGAGGTCCGGCAGAAGCACGCGCTTGGCCGGTGAGAGGATGGCCGCCGTCTCCGCCATGAAATGGACGCCGGCGAAGATGATGACGTCGGCCGGCGTGGCGGCCGCCTGCCGGGAGAGACCGAGCGAGTCGCCCACGTAATCCGCCACGTCCTGGACCTCGGGGCGCTGGTAGTTGTGGGCCAGCACCACCGCGTTCCGCCGCTTGGCCAGCGAGCGGATCTCGGCCTGGAGCGCGGCGATCTCCTCGGGCGTCTCGTCGAGCCGCTCGATCACGGGCAGGCTGAGCGGGTGCGTCATCGCTGGCCGCTCCCGGGCATGGTCAGGCGGTCTCCCGCTTGAGCGCGGCCGGCGGATAGTCGGCGCGGCGATGCCCGCCGCGGCTCTCCCGCCGCCGGCGCGCGGCCTGGGTAATCAGCCGGGCCACCATCAACTGATTGCGGGTGCGCCAGGCGCCCGCCGGCGCCTCACGGCTCAGGCGATCCAGCTCGCCCTCGGCGTGGAGCAGCGACGCTTCGGTCCGCTGCACCCCGACATCGGCGGTCATCGTCTCGCGCATGGCGGCACGGATGGGCTCGCAGCGATCGTCCTCGCCGGTGTCCCGGACCGGCGCCGTCTGCTCGGGCGACAAGGACGCCGGCGGGCGAGCCGGCGTGGCCGCGACCGAGCGTCCGGTGCGATCGGCGAACACGAGACCCTCGAGCAACGAGTTCGAGGCGAGCCGGTTGGCCCCGTGCACGCCGGTAGACGCGACCTCGCCCGCGGCCCAGAGCCCCGGCAGGCTCGAGCGCCCCTCGAGGTCGGTCTGGATCCCGCCCATCGCGTAGTGAAGCGCGGGTGCGACCGGGAGCAGATCGCGGCCGGCATCCAATCCGTGTCGGGCGAGCATCGCGGTGATTCCGGGAAACCGGGACGGAAAGTCGGCCACCTGCCGAGCGTCGAGCCAGGCGCCGCCCGCCGAGTCGGCCGCCGCGACCGCACGGGCGACTACATCGCGCGGGGCCAGCTCGCCTCGCGGATCGGCGTCGAGCGCGAACCGCCGGCCGCTCCGGTCCACCAGCAGCGCACCCGCGCCGCGAACGGCCTCCGAGATGAGCGGAGCCGGGTTCACGCCGGGCAGCTTGAGGGCGGTGGGGTGGAACTGCAGGAACTCGAGATCGCGAAGCCGGGCGCCGGCGTGGTGTGCCAGCGCCCAGCCATCGGCCGTGGCCACCTTCGGATTGGTGGTGACGGCGTACAACTGCCCCACGCCGCCGGTCGCGAGCACCACGGCAGGGGAAAGAATGGGCCGGCTCTCCTCCCCGCGGGTCAGCGCCATCACCCCGGCCACCCGCCCGTCATCCGAGAGCAGGCGGGTGACCTCGGTGTGCTCAAGCAGCTCGACGCCGGGGTGCTGCCGGATGAGCTGGGCCAGGCAGCCGATGAGCGCGGCACCGGTGCGGTCGCCGCCCGCGTGGATGATCCGAGGCCGGGTGTGGGCCGCCTCGAGCCCGAAGCCGAGCCGCCCATCGGGCCCCCGGTCGAATCGGGCGCCCAGCGCCAGTAGCTCGTAAATCCGATCCGGGCCTTCACTTGTGAGGATGCGAACGGCCTCGGGGTCGGCCAGGCCGTCGCTGGCCGCTAGGGTATCGGCGGCGTGCTGGCTCGGGCTGTCTCCGGGCCCCAGGGCTACGGCAATGCCGCCCTGCGCCCAGGCACTGGCGCTGTCCGCGAGGGTCTCCTTGGTCACCACGATCGCCGCCTGCCCCTCGGAAGCGAGCCGCCAGGCCGTCCAGAGTCCGGCAATGCCCGTTCCGACGATCACGGGGCGAGGGGGGGTCATGGAGGAGAAATATAGAGGGGCAAGCGGGCGGCGTGATGGACGGAAGGACGGAAGGACGGAAGGACGGAAGGACGGAAGGACGGAAGGACGGAAGGACGGAAGGACGGAAGGCCGGTAAGGCGGAAGGCCGGAAGCAAGGTCGGTGAGGGGAGAGCTCCTCGTCCCGAATCAGCTCATCACGCCAACCGACCGTCCTTCCGTCCTTCCGCCCTTCCGTCCAACGCTCACGTCCTTACCCTCGCCAGCAACACCAGCCCCGCCAGCAGGAACACCGCGTTCGGCAGCCACGCGGCCACCGTCGGATCGATGATCCCGCCCGCGCCAACCGCTTTCATGATCTGGGTGATGAGGAGGAAGATCACGGTGGTGCCCAGGCTGATGGCTACACCGATGGCGGCGCCAGCTCGCGGGGCCTGGACTGCGAGCGGGGCTCCGAACAACGCGATGATGAAGCAGGTGGCCGGGAGCGCCACTTTGAGCGCCTGCTCGACGATCAGCTTGTTGGCGTCGTTCCCCGATCGCTTGAGACCGTCGATGTAACGGCCCAGCTCGGCGTACCGCATCTCGTCCGGCGCCTTGGATTCGGCGAGCAGGTCCACCGGCGCCTGGGTGAGTGCCTTGAGCTGCATGGTCCTGAAGGTGAAGCTCACCTGCTGGTCGGGGCCGACGACCACCCGACTGGTCCCGTCCCGAAGCCGCCAGCGCCGGCGGCGTCCGTCGTAGCTCGCGCTGTCGGCGGTGACGATGAGGCCAGGATAACGCACCCCGTCGCCCGGCCGCTCCAGCATCAGACCCTTGAGCTGCCGAGAACCCACCTCGAGCGACCGCACCGTGTAAACCCACCCGGCGTCGCCGCGGTAGACGAAGTTGTAACGCGAGCTGGTGGAGCGGGGCGGCCGTGACTTCTGAAGCTCCGCCTGCTTGGCCGTGGCGCCGGGCGCCATCTCGCCGACCACGAAGGCGAGGAAGGTGGCGAGCGTCGCGGCCAGGTAGACCGGTGCGGTCAGCCGATAGAAGCTGATCCCGCCCGCCTTGGCGGCGGTGAGCTCCGAGTGGCGGCCCATCGCCCCGACGGTGAACACGGTGGCGAACAGCACCGCGGCCGGCATGACGATGAAGGCATTCTCCGGGATCGAGTAGATGTAGCTCACCAGGATCTGCTTGGTGCTGAGCCCGCGGTCCAGTAGCCGGTTCAAGGTGTCTGTGAGATTGATGAGGATCGACACCAGCGGAAAGCCGAGCGCGGTGAGGAAGAAGATGCGAAACCAGCTCCCCGCGACGTAGCGGTCCAGCGTGCTGGGCAACACGGTCAGCGCCCTTCCGCCGGGCCCGGGCCGCGGCGGCGGAACCGGCGGAACAGGTGCCGGATGCCGTCGAGGATCTCCTGGAAGTCGCCGCCGCGCGTGGAGCCCGACTCACGGCTCACCCGGAACAGCCCGATCAGGCCGAGGACGGTGAGCACGATGTTGGGCGCCCACATCGCCTGCCACGGCCGGATCAGGCCGCGGTCCGCCAGGCTCTCGCCGGCCGTGAGCCCGATGTAGTGGATCGAGAAGATCAGCAGCCCGCCGCCGATCACCAGCCCGATCCCGCCGCGCGGAAACCGGAGCGCCATCACGATCCCGATGATCACGAACGAGATGCAGGCGAAGCTGATGGACCACTTCTTGTGGACCTCGACCGAGTAACTGTCGGCTCGGCGATCAGCTTCGGTCTCCCGGTCGCCGGCGGTCGCCACCTGCGCCCAGTTGGAGAGTTGGGGCCGCGTGATTCGCGGGTTGGGGAACCCCGGCGCCGGCGGTGCCTTCGGCACGGCTGCTCGGCCCGGGACCGGCGGAGGGACATTCGGCGGCGTAGCCCGAGACTGGGGGGGCGCGCCGGTCCCCTGACGCGGCTTGGGAATCGGTTGCTGCACGCGCGCCGGAGTCGCCGCCCGGGTCTGGCCACCGGGGGCGGGTACCGCCCGCACCTGAACGCCATTGACCGGCGGCCCGGCCGCCCTCGGGGCGGACGCCCCCGACGGGACCGGCTGCTGTCCCGGGACAGGGCGGGCCGGCGGGGAGGGTTGCTGGGTCGGAATGGGCCGCCCCGCCGTCGAGATCTCCCGCGGCGTGACCGTGGCGCCCTGGAGCGCGATCTGTCCCCTCCCTGGTTGTGCGGGAGCCGGCGGCTGGGGCGTCTTGGTCAGGACCGCCTGCGCTCGGTCGATCCATCCACAGTAGGCCGGGAGACGGGGGGGATTGGTGTCCGGCGGCGGCGCGGTGAGCGCCGGCAGGTGCAGCAGGACCCGCAGGTCCGATCGCAGCAGCTCCTCCCGATCGTTCACAGCGTTTCGCTCGTCCTTCCGGGCGTCCTGGATCACCGAGAGCATCTCGCAGGTGCTCATCTCGCGGTCGCCGCGCACCGTCTCGCTGCTGTTCCGCACCAGCTCGTCGTACACGTCTTTCACCCGGATGTCGTTGACCCGGTAGTAGGTGAGCTGAAAGCTCGTCGGGTCGCTGGGGCGGAACTGGTGGATGCTGCCGTCGAACAGGCGGAGGTTGAGGTCGGTCCGGCCCTCGCTGTAGGCCATCCGGCCGCTGTCAGCATAGATGATCCGGCGGCTGGTCTCGCCGCCCATGTCGTAGATCGTGATGTCCTTGAGCCGGCCGGTGGCGGCATCGATCCGGCCCGCCCGGAGGAAGTACTGGGACGGCGGAACCTCGTTGATGACCTGCTCGCGAAGCTCCAGGGTCGGCTTCTTCCGGCCGATGTCGATCAGGAGCCCCCGAAGCCGGGCGTTGGTCCGCGGCAGGACCTGGTCCACGAAGGCGAAGTTGAATGCCGACATGACCACGCCCCAGGCCAGCACCGGGGCCAGCACCTGGTACACGCTGATCCCGCTGGCCCGCATGGCGGTGATTTCGTTGTCGGCCGCGAGGTGGCTGAAGGCGTAGAGCACCGCCAGCAGCACGGCCATGGGGAGGGTCATGGCCACGATGAACGGCAGGCTCAGCGCGAAGACCTCCGCGATGACGCTCCAGGGCAGGCCCTTGCCGACCAGGGCGCCGAACTTCTTGGCGATCTGGCTCAGGAGCATCAGGCTGGTGAGCGCCGCGAGCCCGAACAGGAACGGGGCGACCAGCTGACGCAGGAGGTATCGACTGAGCAGGCGCACGACGGCTAACTCATATGGTTGTAAGGAGTTGTTCGGCGCATTATATTGGCGTGATCCATCATCCTCAAGCCTCGCCGTGATCCTCTAGAGTGACACGTCTTCTGGTCGCCCTGGGCTGCCTCGTTTGGCTGCCACGGGTACTCCTTGCGCAAGCGGATACGACGGCACTGGGTGTTCGGTTGCGCTTCGAGCAGCCACCGCTGGTGCTGCAGCAGCCGGCCGTGCTCCGGGCTCCGTGGATGGGCGCGCCCAGGCTCCCCGAGGCGGCCCGTCTGGCGGTGTTCGACAGCGTGGTCGCGGCCGCGGCGGAAGCCGAGCGCGCCGACCGGGGTCTGGCGTACCGGCTCAAGGCGCTTTACGGCGTGGCGGACCTCGCCCCCGCGGCCGAGGACTCCGCCAACCAGCCCCGGCGCAACGTGCTCGGCCTGCCCACCAAGTATGCCGATCTTGCGCTGGACGGGCAGGCCCGGCTGGAGATTCGAACCGACCGGGTCCACGAAGAGCGCTGCACCCCCGCCCTCCTGATCGATCCCAATTCCGGCTGCCGGGGCGGCTTCAAGGCCCCGAGCCTGGACAACCAGATCAGCATCCGATCCACCGGGCTCCTGGCACAGCGGGTCCACGTCAACGTCGATCTGGACACCGAGCGGGACTACTCCAGTAACAACAACATCCAGATCTACTACGAAGGCCTGCAGGACGAAATCGTGCGACGGGTCGACGTCGGTACCGTCGTGTTCCAGCCCCCGCCGTCCCGCTTCCTGACGGCCGCCGTGCCGGCCAACAATTTCGGTGTGAATGCGGCCTTCGAGGTCGGCCCGCTCCAGCTCCAGACCCTGGCGGCCACCCAGAAGGGTAGCGTAGTGGCCGAGCGGACCTATACGATCGGGCAGACCACCAGCCAGGCCCAGGACCGGCAGGCCCGCGATCTCGATTTCGAGAGCGGCCGGTTCTTCTGGGTCATCGACCCCGCCAGCCTGCCGGGCTTCCCGGCCGTCGACATCCTGAACGTCGGCCAGGCGGCCGCCGCCCTCTCGCCCACCAGCCGGCCGGCCCAGGTGCGGGTGTACCGCTACCGCGCCTCCGCCAGCAAGGCGGGGGTCAATCCCAACCTTGGCGGCATCACTGCTTTGGCCAACCGGACCGACAGCCCCCAGCGGTTCGGGCCGGTTCGGTGGGAGCTGCTCATCCAGGGCGTCGACTATTATCTCGACCAGTCCGGCCTATGGGTGGTGCTCGGAACCAAGCTGGACCAGAACGATTACCTGGCGGTGAGCTATCGGACCGCGGCCGGCACCACCGTGGGCACCTTTCCCGAGGTGGACCGCGGCACCGTGCCGGTGGGCGGCGTGGAGCAGGCCCTCGACACGCTCCAGCTCGTCGTTCAGCCCCAGCAAGGCCCAAACCTTCCCACCTTCCGCTACGAGATGCGGCAGGTGTACCGGGTGGCCGGCGCGGATCTGGACGCCTCGTCCCTCAAGGTCGGGATTACGCTCAACCGGAGCGAACGGCCGCTGAGCGGGAACGCCCAGACCTACCTGCAACAGCTCGGCGTGGCGATTCCGAGCGACGCGTCGGCGTTCGATCTCGCCAACCGGCTGTTCCCGCGGCAGCAGGATCCGGAAGTCGGTCAGGTCACCCAGGACTACTACGTCGTCTTCCCCCACCTGCAGCCGTTCGCCGATCCGACCAGGCTCTCGCCGGCGGAATCGCAGGATTCGCTGTATCGCACACCGCTCTTCCTGCTGCTCTCGCAGGGGCCGCCGGCCAAGTTCGCCATCCGGCTCCAGTACAACGCGAGTAGCGGCGGCGACCGCTCGACCTTGAACTTGAACGCGCTCCAGCTGCGTGAGAACAGCGAGGAGCTGCTGGTCGGCGGGCGCAAGCTGGTGCGGGGCGTGGACTACACGATCGACTACGACATCGGCCAGGTGAAGTTTTCGGCGCCCGACGCGCTGTTCGGCAACGCGCCGGCCCAGGTCCAGGCCCGGTTCGAGGAGCGCGGGCTGTTCGCCGTGGCGCCGACCACCATTCTGGGCCTGGCCACCCGCTATTCCCTAGGCGATCTGGGCGCGATCAACCTCATCGGCTTCTATCAGCGTGAGCAGAGCGCCTTCAACCGTCCACCGATCGGATTCGAGGCGTCGGCCAACCTCATCGGCGGGATGAACACCCAGCTCCACTTCAAGCCCACCTGGATCACCGGCGCGCTCAACAAGCTGACCAGCCGTCCGTCGACCGCGCCGTCGCTGCTGGACGTGAACGCCGAGCTGGCCTTCAGCAAGCCGGATCCCAACCGGTCGGGTCAGGCCTACTTGGAGGAGTTCGAGGGGCAGGCCGGGCTCTCGGTCTCGCTCACCGAGACCCAATGGGAGTTCGGCAGCCGGCCGCAACAGCCGACCGGAGTGGAAGACATCTTCCCGGGCGGCTTCGATCCGGAAGATGCCGTGGCGCTCACCTGGCAGAACCTGGTGCCCGACTCGTCTGGCCAGGCGCGGGAGCTCCAGCCCCAGGACATCGACACGCTGATCCGGATCGCCGGGGAGGGCGCCCTGCCCGAGACGATCATGTATCTCACGCTGCACGCGGACACCGCGGGCGGCATCGTGCAGACCAACAACCACTCGGAGTGGACCCAGCCCCGGCGCGACTTCCGCCCGCGGTGGCGCTCGATGGTAACGTCGCTCAGCCCGACCGGCGTGGACCTCACCAACGACGATTTTCTGGAGTTCTGGGTGTTCCAGCCGGAGAAGCAGCCGGCCGACTCGGCGGGCCTGCGGCTCATCTTCGACCTGGGGACGGTCAGCGAGGACGCGCTGGCCATCGCGCCCGACAGCTTCACCGTCACCGGCACCGACACGACCTACCTCGGGCGCCAGTACGTGGGGCTCGGTAAGCTCGACACCGAACGGAACGGGCTCGGCATCTTCAACGCCGAGACCGACGACATCGGCATCCTCGGCGACCGGCCCGACTCCATCATCCAGGCCGGCGAAGGGCCGGTCGAGCCGTTCCCGCTCTGCACCCGGACGCTCACCAACGTGGTGCTGCTCTATCCGTGGGGCGACCTCAGCTCACGCTGCACCAACGGCAACGGGGTGCTCGACACCGAGGACCTCGACGGTGACCAGGGCCTCGATCTCCGCGGCAGCAACGAGAGCGTGTTCCGCTACGTCGTGGACCTCAAGGCCGGCAACTTCTTCGTCCGCACGGGCACGACTCCGGATTGGAAGCTCTACCGGATCCCGCTTCGCCAGGCCACCGATACCATCGGTACGCCGACGATGCGCCTGGTCCAGGACCTCCGCATCACGTTCGCCACCCCGCCCGACGCCGGCCAGCCCGACATCGTCGCCCGTCTGGCGATGGCCCGACTCGAGTTCGTGGGGTCGCCATGGCAGCGCCGGGCGGAGACCCCGATCGCGGGGCTCACCGGCGGCACCGCTCAGCCCCACGGCGAGGTCGGCACCTCGATCGTCTCGACCGAGAACAAGGCCGATCTGGGCTACGAGTCGCCGCCGGGGGTGGTCGAGGACGTCGCGCGCCGCGGCGGCGATCGCGAGACCGGCGGTACCCAGATCAACGAGCGCTCGCTGCGACTGCTGGCCACCGATCTCCGGCTCGACGAGCGGGCGGAAGCGTATCTCCGCTTCCCGGCGGGCGCGCAGAGCCTGCTGACCTACCGGACGCTCAGGGTGTGGATGCGGGGTCGGGGTCCGGGATGGGCCGAAGGCGACCTGCAGGCCTACATCAAGGCCGGCAGCGACAACGACAACTTCTATCTCTATCGGGCGCCCGCCAAGACCGATACGTGGCTCCCCGAATTCGTCGTCGATCTCGAGGTGTGGCGCCGGCTCCGGACCGAGGTGGAGAACCGCTGGCTCAGCGGCCAGGGACCGTCCGGCGCCGCCGAGTGCGGCGTGTCCGACTCGACCTCCTACGTGGCGTGCGACGGGCCCTATCTGGTGAACGTGCACGACCCCGGCGTCAACCCGCCGAATCTGGCCGCCGTGCAGGAGATCGCCGCCGGGATCTACCGCGTCGCCGCATCCATCACCACGGGACAGTTCGAGCTGTGGGTGGATGACATCCGCCTGGGCGATCCGGTCAGCCGGACCGGTACGGCCGCCTCGGTGGACGCGAGGCTCGCCCTGTCGGACGTGGGCAACGTGTCGTTCGCCTACGTTCGCCAGAACGGGCAGTTCCGGCAGCTCAACGACAATCCCACCTACCGGCCGAGCGACGTGCTCCAGATGACCTCGGAGCTCCGCCTGGACCGGTTCCTTCCCGCGTCGCTCGGGCTGGCGATGCCCCTGTCCATCACGCACGCGCGGACCAGCGTGAATCCGGAGCTGCTGACCGGCACCGACATTCGAGCCGAGGAGCTGACCGGGTTCAGGAAACCACTCTCGCACAGCACCACCGCGAACCTGATCATCCGGCGGTCGGAGCCGGGCCGGTCGTGGGTCACGAAGGGGCTGCTCGATCCGCTGTCGCTGACCGGCTCGTACACGAGTGGCCGGGACCTGGCCGAGCTCTCGGAGGCGAACTCGAGCGCCTACACGTTCAACCTGAACTACCTGCTGAGCTCACGACGGAAAGGCTTCCGTCTCCCGCTCGGCGGTCTGGTCGGGTTGTTGCCCGGATTCGTTCGGCGTGGCGAGCTGGGCAAGAGTCTCGCCCGAGCCGATCTGAGCCTGGCCCCGACCCGGATCCGCGTGAGCAGCGGCCTGAGCCGCCAAGAGAGCGATCTGACCGCGTTCCGGCTGCCGGTGGTCCAGAGCACCGACCCGTCCCTCAGGCCGACGCTCTCGCTCACCCATCTGTGGCGCAACTCGGCGGGGTTGTCCTGGCAGCCGTTCGGCATGCTCACCACGAGCGCCGACCTGACCAGCACGCGCGACCTCCGGGTGTACCCGGACTCGACCTCGCTCGGACGCCTGGCGTACGCGGAGCGCCGCTTCCTGGCCGGCATTCCGGTGGGCGTGGAGCGAGACCGCGCGCTGGTGACCACGATCGCGCTCACGCCCACGGTCGCGTCCTGGCTCCGGCCGAGGCTGCTGACCAGCAGCAACTTCGTGTTGTCGCGCACGCTCACCAGCCGCGAGCCGGTGCGGGCGGACGAAGACAGCGGCGCGTTCATTCTGCCCCAGACGCTCAACAACTCCCGCACCAACGAGCTCGGATCGGCCGTGGATGTCGCCCGAGCGGTGCGGCTGCTGGTGGGCGACAGCAGCTCCATCGGGCGAGCGCTCGTGCGCGTCCGGCCGGTTGACCTGAGCACCCGGATCACGCGCACATCCACCTACGATCTCACCGCCTTCGACCCCAGTTTGAGCTATCAGCTCGGCCTGGGCGGTCTGGGCGACTTCCTCAACCAGGAAGGCACCACGGCCCGAGGTGTGTCGGAGGCCCGGGTCGCGACGATAGCCGGTGGCGCGGATCTCCCGTATGGCGTGACCATGACCCTGTCGCACGCGCTCACCCGGACGACCCGGTTCCAGCAGGTGGGAGAGGGGTTCATCCAGACCGAGACCGACCAGATCGAATGGCCGGTCGGAAGCCTGCGCTGGAGCCATACCTTCTCCGCCGGCTCGCTCAGCCTGCTGTCGCTGGGCACCGCCGTCCGGCGCCGGCAGGGCAGCTCGCAGCAGATCAACACCAGCGGCAATCCGGCGCTCACCAGCATCAAGTCGGTTTCCGTCTCACCCGATATGCAGATCGGCCTGCGCAACGGGCTGTCGGTCACGGCCGGGTTCACCTATCTCGATCAGAACAATCTGTCCAACGGCAACGAGACCCGGCTCAATCAGGCCGACGTGACCAGCGGGCTCACCTACGCGTTCCGGTTGCCGCGCTCGCTGAGCCGGACCCCGCGCGAGCTGCGGAGCTCGTTCAGCTTCCTGCGGTCGGCGGTCAAGAGCTGTCTCCAGCAGCTCACCACGGGGGATTGCGTGGTGATCTCCGACGTCCGGCGCCACGAGGTGCGCGCCGGGCTGGACACCGATCTGTTGCAGACGCTGAGCGGCGGCCTCCAGCTCAGCTACTCACTCAACGACGCGCGCCAGTTGAGCCGCAAGACCTCCCAGATCTCGATCATCGCCTCGTTCCAGCTCTCGCTGTTCGCGGGCGATTACCACTAGCCTCGCCTCCGCGGCGCTCCCGCAGCTTTGTTGACTTTCCCTCCTTGCCCCGGTTTCATCCTGCCCATGCGTCGCCTACCTCTGCTCGTCGCGCTGCTCTCGCTCGCCGGTTGCCACGAAGCCCGAAAGCACGTCCGCGAGTTCGACGGCAGCTCGGCGTTTCGCTACCTCGAGACCCAGGTGAGCTTCGGCCCGCGGATCCCGGGCACGGCGGCGCACACGCGGATGGTGGCGTGGCTGGACTCGTTGCTCAAGCAGCGCGCGGACACCCTGGTGGTGCAAACGTGGACCCACGTCACCGCCGCGGGCGATTCGCTGGCGCTCACGAACTTCGTGGCGCGGTTCCGGCCCGGCGCGACCAAGCGGCTGCTGCTCCTGGCCCACTACGACAGCCGCCCCAGGGCCGACAGCCCCACCTCGACCGATTCGACCAAACCCGTGCCCGGCGCCAACGACGGCGCTTCGGGCGTGTCGCTCCTGCTCGGCGTAGCCGACGTGCTCAAGCGCTCGCCGCCCGCGATCGGCGTGGACCTGCTGTTCGTGGATGGCGAGGACTACGGTGACTTCGTCAAGACGCCCGACGACGTGCTCATGGGCTCGCGCTACTACGCCAAGCATCAGGTGCCCGGGGCCCAGCCGCTCTATGCCGTGCTGTTCGATCTCGTGGCGGACAAGGACCTGCAGATCTTCGAGGAGGGGAACTCGCTGGTCGGGGCGCCCGAGGTGGTGGAGCTGGTGTGGAACGCCGCGAAGGACCTCGGCTACGCCGGCGTCTTCGTCGCCAGTCCCAAGCACACGCTGATCGACGACCATCTGGAGCTGCAGAAGGTCGGCATCCGCGCCATCGACGTAGTGGACTTCGACTACCCGTCATGGCACACCGTATTCGATACGATCGACAAGGTGAGCGGTGCGAGCCTGCAGATCGTGGGTGATGTGGCCGTGGAACTGGTGAGGAGGGAGGAGTAGACGACGGTGAGCGGTGAGCGGTGAGCGGTGCGCTCACCGCTCACCGTCGTCTTTCCGTCTTTTTCCCCGCACCGCATCGTTTCGCTCCCATGTTCCGCCGCTCGCCCACCTACCATCGTCTCATGTCTGGCTCCGAGCGCCGCGCGCTCCTGCTGCTGCTATCGGTCGGGCTCGCGGGGCAGGGTGTCCGCTGGCGGGTCGCGCGTCCGAACGAGGCGCCCGGCGAGGTTCAGCTCGTGGCCGCCTTGCCGCCGCGTTCTCCGGCGGCCCACCGCGACAGCATTCTCGCCCGTTCCCGACCGCTGGGGCCCAGCGAGCGAATCGATGCCGACCGCGCATTGGCGGAAGAGCTGGCCCGGCTCCCTCGGGTGGGTCTCGCGCTCGCCAAGAAGATCGTGGCGGATCGCGAGGCCCGGGGTCCGTTCGGGGGGCCGGCCGGGCTGGATCGGGTCCCTGGAGTAGGACCCGGCCTCCTGGCGGCCATCGGCCCACACCTTGCCTTCTCGGGGCCCTCCGCAGTGGGCGCCAGCCTGCCGATAACCTCAACCCAGCCGGGGGCTCCGGCCGGGCTTGAGGGGCCGGCCGTCATCGACCTGAACGCCGCCGACGTCACGATGTTGGATGCCTTGCCGGGGGTGGGCCCCGGGCGGGCGCGCGCCATCATCGGTTACAGGGAAGCCAACGGCCCGTTCCATGCTGTGCAAGATTTGGCTCGGGTCCCCGGCTTCGGTCCGGCTGCCCTGGCCAGGCTGCAGGGTCGGGTTCGCGTGGGGGCTCCATGACCCACCGCTCCGACTCCGGCAGCCGCCTGCAACTCCTGACAACCCACAGATCCGGACACCACGGGACTCATGGCGACCGCAGCTGCCGGCGGCAGCGACCGGCTGGGCGAAAACCTCATGCGAGACGGCCTGCTCTCGCGCGAGCAGCTGTCCCAGGCGCTCGCCGAGCAGAAGGCGTCCAAGCAGCGCCTTGGCTTCGTGCTGGTGAAGTTGGGCCTGGTGCCGGAAATCGAGATCACCAAAATCCTCGCCCGCCAGCACCGCATGCCGGCGGTGGATTTGTCCCGCTTCGAGGTCGATCCCAAGATCCTCAAGCTGGTCCCCGCCGATATGGCGGCCAAGGGCGTGGTGCTGCCGCTCAAGCGAGAGGGCCGCACGCTCACCGTCGCCATGGCCGATCCCAGCGATCTCGGCCTGCTCGAAGACCTCAAGTTCATCACCCGCTTCGATCTGTTCCCGGTCATCGCCGGCGAGTACACGCTGCGAGCGCTGATCGAGAAGCACTATCAGTCGGGGAACAACCAGCAGGAGCTGGAGAACCTCCTCAAGGACATGGAGGCGGCCGGCGAGGATCTCGAGGTCGTCGAAGAGCGGGAGGAAGAAACCGCCACCCAGGCGCAGATCGAGGACGCGCCGGTCGTCAAGCTCATCAACGGGCTGCTGATCGAGGCGGTCAAGCGCGGGGCGAGCGACATCCACATCGAGCCGTTCGAGCACGAGATCCGGGTGCGCTACCGCATCGACGGCGCGCTGCTGGAGATCATGCGCCCGCCGCTCAAGATGAAGGCGGCCCTCACCTCGCGCATCAAGATTCTCTCGCAGCTCAACATCGCCGAGCGGCGCGTTCCCCAGGATGGCCGGCTCAAGCTCAAGATGGGCAACCGGGTCATCGACTTCCGCGTGTCGACGCTGCCGGTGCTGTTCGGCGAGAAAATCGTGCTCCGAATCCTCGACAAGGGGAACCTGACGCTCGACCTGACCAAGTTCGGGTTCGAGCCCAAGGCGGAGAAGGATCTGATGCGGGCCATCCTGAACCCGTACGGCATGGTGCTCGTCACCGGCCCCACGGGCTCAGGCAAGACGACGACGCTCTACTCGGCGCTCTCCCGGGTCAACACGCCGGAAGTGAACATCATGACCGCCGAGGATCCGGTCGAGTACAACCTGATGGGCATCAACCAGGTGCTGGTGCGGACCGAGATCGGCCTCACCTTCGCGGCCGCCCTCAAGGCGTTCCTGCGGCAGGACCCGAACATCATCATGATCGGCGAGATCCGGGACCTCGAGACCGGCGGCATCGCGATCAAGGCCGCGCTCACCGGCCACCTCGTGCTCTCGACGCTCCACACCAACGACGCGGCGAGCACGATCACCCGTATGATCGACATGGGCATCGAGGCCTTCAACGTGGCCAGCGCGGTGAACCTCGTCGTGGCGCAGCGGCTGGTCCGCCGGATCTGCAAGGAGTGCAAAGTTCCGCACAAGTACACCGAGGATCAGATGGGCTCGCTGGGCACAGATCTTGAGAAAATTCGGGCAATTCCGTTCATGAAAGGCCAGGGCTGCGACACCTGCAGCGGCACCGGATATAAAGGCCGGGCCGGCCTTTACGAGGTGATGGCGCTGTCGCCCGAGCTGCGCCGGATGATCCTCCGAGGTGCGTCTGTCTCCGAGATGCAGGAGCAGGCGGTTTCCGAGGGTATGCTCACTTTGCGGATGGATGGGGTCAAGAAGGTCGAGCGCGGCATCACCACCCTCGAAGAAGTGGTCAAGGAGACAGCCGGATGAGCTTCAATCTGCGTGCGCTGCTCGAGGAGATGATCGAAAAGGAGGCGTCGGACCTCCACATCACCACGGGCGAACGGCCTAAGTTGCGCGTCGACGGTGACATCACCGATAGCTCGGTGACCGAGGTCCTGACCCCTAAGGACACGCTCCAGCTGGCCTACTCGGTCCTGACCGAGAACCAGAAGAAGCGGTTCGAGACCGAGGACGAGCTCGACTTCTCCTTCGGAATTCAGAACTTAGCCCGCTTCCGCGGCAACTGCTTCAAGCAGCGCGGCTGCGTGTCCATGGTAATCCGCATGATTCCGTTCAATGTGCGAACCTTCAACGAGCTAGGCCTTCCGCCGGTCATCGCCAAGCTGGCCGAGCGGCCGCGGGGCCTGATCCTGGTGACGGGGCCCACGGGCTCGGGCAAGAGCACCACGCTGGCGGCGATCATCGACAAGATCAACAAGGAGCGGAAGGGTCACATCATCACGGTGGAAGACCCGATCGAATTCATTCATCGTCACCAGAGCTGCATCGTCAACCAGCGCGAGATCGGCACCGACACCAAGAGCTTCCAGAGCGCGCTCAAGTACGCACTGCGCGAGGACCCCGACGTCATCCTGGTCGGTGAGATGCGGGACCTGGAGACCATCGCCGCGGCCCTCACGATCGCGGAGACGGGCCACCTGGCGCTCGCCACGCTGCATACCAATTCGGCGGCGGAGTCGATCAACCGGATCATCGACGTGTTCCCCTCGAACCAGCAGTCGCAGGTGCGGGCCCAGCTCGCCTTCGTGCTCGA
>Ga0164304_10000166_pt1 | contig 16129 bp, 9 predicted proteins | sample Whisoiple_217_MG_FD_110216 | JGI IMG/M metagenome (GOLD analysis project Ga0164304, IMG submission 110216) | Soil microbial communities amended with pyrogenic organic matter from upstate New York, USA - Whitman soil sample_217_MG | ecosystem: Environmental > Terrestrial > Soil > Agricultural...
CGACAGAACTCACATAATTTTTTAATCCCTGTTCAGTTTTGCCAGCTATAGCAACCCTAAATGAGTCGTAAATTTTTTACCCCACCCCAACCCTCCCCTTACCAAGGAAGTAAGAAATTCACAAATGATTTAGGATTGCTATATGCTATTATGAAAGTAAGCTTTTTCCTCAGTTTTTTGGCCACTTTTCCTTAAAAAAGAACACTCAATGACGGCAATAACTGTCGGCTCAGGATTCAATTGCTTGAGAAAATACGGCTCAAAAAGTTCTCGATCGCTTCCTCTATGAACTAAACCGTTCAGTGTAAACACAGGGCTTCGCAAACAGTATCCGTATCCTGTCGCCATCTCATTTATGAGGTTCGGACGCAAGCAGGATTGACCCAACAGCAACTTGCAGGTCGCATTGGGACAAAACAATCGCCGATCGCGCGGCTTGAAGATGGGGAGTATGAGGGACACTCGCTTTCAATGCTGCAAAAAATTGCCCGTGCGCTCAATCAGCGATTGGAGGTTCATCTAATTGCGATCGCCATTGATAAAAATCACACTGAGAAGCTACACTATCAGTTGATGACCACTATTCAAAATATCGAAAAAAAGACCAACCTGGTCAGTTTTACGCTTGAGAAATGGAATGAAGAATATAACATTCGCTCCTGAAGCATTTGAAAAATTCAATGAGTGGGCCTCAGAGGATAAGAAAGTTCGTCGCAAGATTATCAACCTGATAAATGATATTCTGCGTTAACCCTTTGCCGGACTTGGCAAACCTGAACCTCTAAAGCATGAACTGAGCGGATATGGGTCTCAAATAATTACGGATGAGCATCGTTTTGTGTATGAAGTGACTGACAATGAAATCATCATGTTGAGTTGTCGATTTCACTACGATCAATGAAGCTGTTTGAGATCGGCCTCCACGTTCATTTTTCTCAAACGCGATCGCTTTCCTACTGTAGGGAAGCGATCGCCCTTGCTAAAAATCACACTGAGAAGCATAGTGCGTAAATTGGGGAATGAGTGTGCGCGATCGCTCTAAAAATTAAGAAGGCGATCGCCCCTTCACCACTTCTCTCAAATGCGACCGCCCAGCTATAGCGATCCTAAATCATTTGTGAATTTCTTACTCCCTCCCCTTAGTAAGGGGAGGGCTGGGGTGGGGTAAAAAATTTACGACTCCTGCAAGGATTGCTATATCACCAATGATATTATATTGTTAACATCTGAATAAAAATTCATCAGCCCAAGGCAAGCAGCGCCGAAACAGGGTTCCCTCAAACAAAGTCCCCTCAAACCAAGCAGATTAAACTATGTCCTTTTGAAGGTGAACTTTAATCTCTGCTACATTCAGAGTTACAACTGGAATAAAGAGTGATGTCGGGAGAAATAGATGCTTAGATATTGAAAACCCGATATCCCGTCAGGTGCCGTCAAAGTCTGTAGAGGTTTAGTTTCTTACTTCAACCCAACCCACTGAGCGCTCTAAAAAAAATCAGTATATCGAATCAAAGCTACTAGATATAAGAAGCCTAATTCTAATATACTGCTATAATCAACATTCCAACCTAAGCTAAAGCAGGTTGTGTTCTAGGCTCTTCTTCAGTACCAGGTATTTCTGCCAACAGCGTTGCACCCTCTGCATTCTTCAACAGTACACGAATCGCGTGAACAGGATAATAGATTTCAGGCTGTGTTTTCATAAATTCATGAATAAGCCCAAAATCAGCCAAATCGAAAAAGGCATTGATAGTGTACAAAATTCTGTAGGCCGATGCGTTATTACAGTCTCTAGCCATATCAATAGTATGATAAATGCCTATTATTACAGTTACGATGGGAAGCAAATATTTCGACACACCATAGCTTATTTTATCTTTAACACCTGCTTGTTTAAAAAGCAAGAAAAATACTAAACCAAAAGCTATGACATGTACAGTAACCAAAGCATAAATTAGCCACTTTGCCAATGGACTTAGCTTTATATACTTGTCATACTGATAAGTGTAAGCTGTTCCCAAGGAAATAGCCGTAATGCCATAGCTTATTGTATCAATGATGCCAGCATCTGGAATAGCAGGCTCTGCTATTTCTATCGTTTTTTGGGGGAGGAGAAACCAAGAATTCACAATTGCCGTGGTTGCACTCACATACCCATTTATTTTAAAGAATGTATCACTCATTTCACTATTGCTCCTTTAAACAGTTAACTTAAAAATCGACTTCCCAGCGTCAACAAATTTTTGCTTTTCGCCGTCGTTTTTGAACGGTGTCTCTCCTTCTCCTAGCTTGTAGAGTGCTGTCATCGGAATGGCGATAAGCAAACAAATCAAATCATTTACGCTTAAATCGTCTCCAGATATTTCTTTATACAAATAGGAGAAGAAAGGAATATCTATAGAAGCATTCAATATCTTTTCGACACTGCGTATAGCTTCCTCCAAAATTTCAAAGATTAGGTCTATTATTTCTTGGGCAACTGCTACACCTAGTTCTAATAATGTCAAAACTAAATACTCCAAGAAATCTCCAATTTTCATATTCCCCTGTATCACATCAATGAACTTGCTCGACAAATCCGAGAAAGCATCTGTGAACTGTTGACCTAAATCCTCGAAATGCTTAAAAAGCTTTTCTGATGCTGATGAAAGTGCCGATATAGAATTACTTGGTATCGCCTCAGCCACCTGTTGCTGTGCTCCTGAGTTTGTGATGTGGGATTTCTTAGCCCCCATCCAATTGGCGCGAGGATCAATTTTGTCACTCTTTGTATTTGCAGCCCGTAATTCGTTCAGGTTTCGATCGTTCAACTGTTTGAAGGATATTTCTTTCTTTATATCCTCAATTTTTTCTTTCACTTCCTCAAAATAGTGATAGGTTTTTTCCTTGATATTGCCCAGTTCGTCTGCTAGTCCAAGAATGATATTAGAAAGATACTGCTTCATCACTTGCTTGGTATGGAGAATATCGTCCCAGTTAAACAAAAAGGCAAGGTACTCGAACATGTCCTTAAAGAAAACTTTAACTTTTTCCCAGATACGCTCCAAGAAATGGAATACATCAGAAACTGCTTTTGACACCCACTCAAAAACCTCCTTGCCAATTTTGATAATAAACTTCACTCCATCTTTCACTTTTTCGGAAATAAACTCGGTAACTTCCACAAAACCTTTTTTGATAGAATGCCAAATGTCTCCAAAGGTATTGCCAATATCTGAAGTAATACTGGGAGTTTCCAGTTGTGCTGGGGCAGCTGCTGCAAATTGTACAGCATTAGGCGTTGCTAAACTTTGATCTCCATTTAATTGGTCGATATGTTCATAGGCTTTATTGGTTGCACTGACAATCTGCTCTAAATCACTATCGTTTACAGAACTGTCAATTAAGGGTTTGCCGTTTGGTAATTTGGCATTTTTCAACGTGTTCTTATCCCCAAACTTGACCTTGATTTCCGTTTTTAGTTTATGTGCTGGATCTATCGTTACTTTGCTCGCAAGAAAGTCAGCTTCAACATAAATCTGTGAGGCAGAAATACTCTTGGTCGGATAGACAATATTTATATAATCGTCTTCTATCGTCGCTTCATAGCTTTTTTGAGGACCTATAGCTACTTTATTTCCACCGATATAAACCAGTAGATTGGCTTCAGAAGAAATATTTACTTTCTCTCCATGAAATGACAACATAGCGGCATCAGATTTAAACTGAACATTTACTGTAAAAGTTTCCAATTTTTTCAACTCTTCCAGGTTTTGCAGTGCTACTGGCTGCTCGTGCCAACTGGTCGTTTCCTCATCTTGCCAAAAATGGATAAGAGCATCTGTATTTTCGTCGCTGCCAAGCAGGAATAGTTGATTGGTAAACGCCTGACCCTTTATGCTTGAAAACTCTTCGATAGCATCTTGCATCTGGAGCGGTACCGTCCATTTCTGGGTATTTACTTGCTTAGCTGACTCATAGAATTTATTTGTTAGGTAATACAATCCTGATTTGCCGTTTACTTCACCAATTGTCCAGATTGCCGTTTCGTTGTCGTTGGAAGATACTTCTATTTTAGAAAAAACGACACCCCTACCGCTTTCAGATATCACTGATTTGGTAGGTTGGCTCTCACCGTCTTCCATTTTGAAAGCAAAAATGCCATCCCCTGAAACATAAAGTTGATCGTTTCCATCTTGGTCATCTACCGTAGTAAACCCACATAGCTGAGCACTGCGTTTAAGCTGATCACGGTATTCAAATCGATAAGTTATTTTTTCGCCAGATTCTTCATCTGGAAAACCTTGGAAGAGCATTGTGTTTTCTCCTTTCATTTCGTAGAGGAGAAAAGTACCAAAATCACCATCAAATTGCCCCACCTCAAGTTGTATTACCTTAGATGTGTTCTCTGGCAAGGTATAGCGTTGAGGTTGAGGATTTTCGCCCTTGAATCTGAAATAGCTATAAGTAGTATCTTGATTGGGGTATGAAGTGCTGAATAGCAATCCATTTTGGTTCATGGAGATGTGATCGATCTTCCCGGAATCGTTTTCGAGATCAATTTGATTCCATTTAAGATTTTGTGCAAATAGTAAAGGCTCAATGCCAGAGAGGTTTATATCATTGCTTAACAACATCTGGCTACTGCCATTGTTTACCCTTGAGTAGGCAATTTTCAAAGTATTGTTTTCTCGATCGTGGTGAATATCGTGGTGAATATCGTGGTGAATGTCAAAAGCAGAGACTTCGAACTGGTCAGGAGAAAGCTCATAGCTTGTCCAACCTGAAGCTGAATTATCAATTTGTATAATTAAACAAAGCTTGTGTTGCTTATCAATGAACAAAAGCATGGCGAGGTCATCCTTGTATTTGATTGCCCTCAACCCTTTTCCAGAATCGATGGTAGATTCTGAAAAAAAGTTCTCCATCAATTCCCCATGATATTCAACAATGATGTTATCACCCATTTTGGGTTTAAAATTATTTTTCATGATTTAGATTCCCATACCTTAGATATTTTTGTTGGATTATTGAGCCACGGTTGCATAACTGGTGTCAAAGAGTAATACGGCGTTCTGGTCTGAACTATTTTCACCTAAAAGCCGTACATTCTTATAGGTATATACTGATGCAACAGGCAGTATAACCTTGTTTTCAAGGGTCTCAAGGTTATTAATATGCAAGGAAGTCGCGATAGCATTAAGCTCAGAAATTTTTTTGCCAATATCCCTCAGATCTTCCATCAGGTTTTGAATAACTTCTAATGCTCCCAACGGACCTGATAAAATTTGCATTAAATCGCTTGCTTTAGCCCTTACTCTCCCCCACTCACTTTCATAGCGTGGCTCAGAAGTTTTATAGCCTAAACTAAAATCTTCATAACTTGCTGTAAGCTCTAACCTTCCGCTTGCACCAGCTTTAAGAGTAACAATTAAACTGCCTTCTTTCCCCTGTGGCTTGTGTGCTTTTCCACTTGTAGAAACATCCCAATCTATTCCCACAGTCCCCCCTATTACTTGTTGCTCATGGTGTATCGTTGCTTCTGATGTAACTTTATACTTTATATCAACACCTAGATTATCGGCATTTTTATAAACACCCTGATAGTCTATATTGAGCTTTCCTGATGAAACATTAGGCAAAGCATAATTTATGTTAATGTTTTTATTGTTAACACTACCATCTTTATGTCGATCGCCTAACTTCGACTTAATTTTTTCATACAATATATTTGATAATAACGGCACATAGTTATTCTCAAATTCACTCATGTTCAAACCGAACACTCCGTTAACTGTTGCCGTTTTATCTTGTGCCTCTTCCATCAGACTGACTGGCAACACTCCAGAATCGTTACCACTTGGGAATGGATGTTTGTTGAGCAACATAAGAAAGTTGAACGTTGATGCTCTTTGTTCGCTGCTATAGCTAGTAGAATATTTTACGCCCGTTGGGTAAAATAAGCCTCGATCGCCTTCTTGCACTTCATTTTTCTCAATTCCGTAACCGAGTACATATGGATTGTCGGAATTTGCTAGGCTCTTAAAATAATTCACCATCGCTGCCTGTAACAGCGCATTCTCGTCTGCGGCTTCTGGCAGGGTGCTACTTTTTTGATCGTAATTGGCGATGTTTGCATTTTCAAAATCTAATAACAAAGCTTGAATTGTAAAATCATTATCGTTTATTCCCTTGTCTCGTAAGGTTTTCTCTTGTTCCTTACCATTCTCGTCTATCTCAACAATTTTTCTGTCAGAATTTATTTTTATTTTCCCAATTGATACTCTAAAAGCATATTTGATCCCATTTCCTCCGAGATCGTATTCGGCTTTTTTACCTTCGCGGCTATAAAATAGTGTACTACCTGGTTTAAAAGAGATTTGAAAAATAAGTTCCTTAGAAGTTTCACTTAGGATCTCAATCTTAGGTTCTGCAATGGTGGCAATAAGACCTAAGTCATATAGGTTGGCATCTTTTACCTTGGCTTCCAGTTTCTCTACTTCCGCTTTAACTGATTTGTATTGTTCTTTCAGGTTCCTTCTTTTAGATTGATCATCGTTGTCTTCATCTAGATCTACTATCTGTTTGGTAATGTCATCTAATTTTTTCTTTTGCTCTTCCAAGTTAGACTTGTTTTTCTCCACATTTGGCCAATAGCTCTGAGCCTCTTCATTAGTCAGAGTTTTGACTTTTTTCCCCATGGAGTTGGTCAGAAAAGCCCAATCACTATGGATGATTTTCCGATCGTACATTTTTTTGAACTGGTAGTTGATTTTACTACTCGACAGGCTCAACACCATATCGTAGTTTCCAAGGTTTCTGTTCTTCTTTGTATTTTTCATTGTATTCTTCATTGTATTTAAACCTCTGTGTTAAAATATTAAGATTTATCGTTGTCGCTTGGTTAACTCACCGGAATACGGGGGTTATGTTGCCTCGAAGCATTGCTATTTCTACGAAATGCGCGCGCATCTGTTAAGTACAGATGTAACTCGATTAATTCTAAAGACAGGTTCGTGATTAAGCTTTTAAGCTTTATAATCCCTGGTGATTAATAATCTATCAAAACTCCCCGATGCTGTATTTACAGGAAAGTATGGACTTGTAAAGTAGGGAAAGTATGATTTAAGATAGGTGAAGTTTTATAGAAAGCGAGTACATCTATGGAATTTGAGCAGGGATTGGAGGTCGCCACCCAGGCGATCGCCCGCAAAATCGCTAGAACGCTAACTGAGGTTGAAGTTGCCCTTCTGTTCGGTGCGTGGAACAACTTGACCTACGATCGCATCGCCGATCGATCGGGCTACTCCATCAACTATCTCCAACGCGACATAGGTCCCAAATTCTGGAAGATCCTAAGTGAGGCATTGGGTCGCAAAGTCAACAAAACCAACCTGCGCGGCATTCTCACTCACCTTGATGTCCCGGCAGATCCCCAACCTCAAGTCCAACGTTCAATTTATTGGGGCGAGGCGATCGATGTTTCCAGCTTCCAAGGTCGAGTTGAAGAGATTGAAACCCTGACTCAATGGATGATTCAAGACCGCTGCCGACTCATTGCCCTCGTGGGAATGGGTGGGCTCGGTAAAAGTACCTTAGCTGCTAAAGTAGCTCAACTATTACAAAAAGAATTTCAATTTGTGATTTGGCGATCGCTCCGTAACGCCCCTCTTTTAGATACGTTGTTGTCCGAACTGGTGCCTTTCCTTTCTAACCAGCAAGATATCCAAGCTCAACCCGAACGACTCCTGTACTGGCTGCAAACCCATCGCTGTTTGGTAATTTTGGATAATCAAGAAACGATTTTACAAGCAGGCAATTGCGCCGGAGACTACCAGGAAGATTTCACAGACTATGGTGAATTATTTCAATTACTCGGAGAAGCCAGTCATCAGAGTTGTATCTTACTGACCAGCCGTGAGAAATCCTCAAAAGTCGCCATATTAGAAGATTTAAACGGAGCCGTGCGATCGCTTTCTGTGCAAGGTTCCAGGGAAACATCCCTGGCATTCATTGACTCCAAGCAACTCGTGGGAACCGATGCAGAAAAACGCCAACTTTGTGAATTGTATTGTTGCAATCCGCTGGTCTTAAAAATAGTTTCTGCCTCAATTAATAGTTTGTTTGATGGAGAGATTGCCACATTTTTGCAAGAAAAGACACTGCTATTTAATGGCATCCGCCGCTTGTTAGAGCGGCAATTTAAGCGATTGTCGCCCGTAGAAAAAAACATCATGTATTGGTTGGCGATTAATCGAGAATATACAACCATTGCTGAACTGCTAGCCGACCTTGTACCTGCAATTTCACGGGTAACCATATTAGATTGCCTAGAATCCTTAACGTGGCGCAGCTTAATCGAAAAGCGATCGGGTAAATATACCCAACAGCCCGTCGTTATGGAATATGTCACAGAGTGTTTAATGGATGCTTCTCACTTTTGCAAAGATATTAAGTGGAAAGCTGACCGTGGAGATAAGCACAGCGAAGAGAAAGGAATTAGGGAACAGTCTCCACATTCCACGCTCGCTCCGCATAGTTTCACCCAAGCGTCCAATTCGTTTAATCGTTGATTCAACTGTTCCAGAGCCGAGAGAACTCACAGATTCTTCTTTATAGTATTGATAGTTAGCTATGCGGCTGCGATGAGTTCTCAAATAATTGCAAAATCTTTTAAAGGCTTTCCTTTTCAGGTCTTTAAATTAATTAATAACTTCATTAACTTTCCCTGACCATAACAGACTTTCTGCTTGCTTTGAGCGTTGAGCGTGAACCTCCTGCATTATAGAGCAATCCTAAGTCATTTGTGAATTTCTTACTCCCTCCCCAAGGCATCGGGGAGGGCTGGGGTGGGGTAAAAAATTTACGACTCATTTAGAATTGCTATAGAGATTTTCTTTCAGATGATACCAATCTAAAATTTATATCATGTCCGATCGATTGACCATAATATCCCGGCCGGGCGGGTTTTTGAGATTGTCAATTGTTGGCAGATATTGGCAGGTTTACCCGCCCCTACCTGATTTCGGGCGAAGCGAAGCGGAGGGAATCGACCGGACATGATATTATTGTCTTTGTTGAGGAACTCCAATTTCTTGAAACAGGTTCCAAATCCGGCATGACTATCTCCTTTACAATACATAAGATGTAGCATTTTTTTGCTATTCCTCCAATCAATTTAATCTTGATTGTTTTGAAAAAATGCTCTGCAACAAATATTATCCAAACACAGGGCTTTATAAAGTTTTTAATAACACGAGTTGCCCTTGTTTTCCTGATGTATCATGACTTTTACACCCTAGAAGGTAATTTTTTGAACTCCTTGTTTAGATGATTCAATAAGCATCTAATTTGTACCTTTCTTGACAAATTAGATTGAGACCGGAATTTTATTTTAAATCATCCTAACCTTACTTCAGTCCTGTCTGATGGAACTCTCGCTGCTTAAAAACTGTCTGGACTATTGACTGTTGAAAAAAATATTTAAAATGAACTAGGAGTTGCGCCGGCAGTTTCAGAAACCCGGTGGGTTTCTATATTCATCGTTTTTTATCGTTGCCAAACCTCTGATATCATTTCCGGTTACACCGGAATGATGTTGACGGTTGACTGTTGACGCCGTGAACAGTCAACCGTCAACAGTGAACTCGAATTTACTATTCCGATGCTAACGGATTTGATATAATTTTGCCCAGAACACCGATTTTTTAGTGAAGCGTCCTGCGGACATTATAATAACTCACAATTTCTTCAGAATTACTGACTATTTTTTAGTTGCTAAAAATGTAACAAGGCGGATATTTAGCAATTTCAGTGGGAAGGTAAAGTATAGCATCTGTTGTATGTGAGGAGAATCAAGTTTATGAATTCAAATTTGCAACGCGGCGATCGCATTAATTTCCGCAGTCTGCTAACAGCGTTGTGTTTAACCTTAACTCTCGTGAGTTTCGTGGGATTAGATGCGGCGGTTGCTCAAGAACAGCGGATTAGAACCCTCAGTGTCACTGGGCGGGGTGTGGAAGCGATTCCGACAACCCAGACTCAAGTTGCTTTGGGGGTTGAGGTGCAGGGGAAAACGGCGGCCGAGGTGCAGCAGGAAGCCGCGAGGCGATCGTCCGCTGTGGTAGCATTGCTGCGATCGCGCCAAGTGCAAAAACTCGAAACGACCGGCATCACCCTGAGTCCGAATTACAGCTACGAAAACAACCAGCAGCGACTAATAGGGTATATTGCTACAAATACCGTCAGTTTTCGCCTTAATACTCAATCTGCTGGCACTTTGCTCGACGATGCAGTGCAAGCGGGAGCAACGCGAATTCAAGGTGTAAGCTTTGTGGCCGCCGACAGTGCGATCGAACAAGCTCAAAAACAAGCACTCAAAAAAGCAACTCAAGACGCTCAAGCGCAAGCAGATGCAGTCTTTAGCGCCCTAAACCTCAAGCGGGGAGAGATTCTCAACATTCAAGTCAACGGTGCTAGCCCGCCACCTCCTATGTACCGGCAGGTGGCTGCTTCTCGCCTTGCTGGTGCTGATGCTACAACGCCTGTGGTGGGAGGGGAACAGCAGATTGAAGCTTCTGTGACTTTGCAATTTGGATATTAAATAGTTAGGGGTTGAACTGGGCACCTCAGCTTGACCCTCACTATTTCTCGATCGAGCAGCTTTTTCTACAAAAAACTTTAGCCGTTTTAACCACTTCTGGCAGTAGTCGAGCAATTGTTCGCGTCCAACACAAACAGCACTTACGCATGGGCATCTAGAAACCGGGTTTTTTTACGAAAAGACGCGTTCTGGCCCGTAGAGTCGCTAAAAAACCCGGTTTCTTGGGTTGGATTGCCTCCAGAACTGACAAATATTTCCCCATCTTCCCCCGGAAGAGCCACAACAATCAAAGCATTAACAATTTTAGCGTCAAACAAACTTTCACTCTAAGTAAGTCGGTGGAAAAATTAATAATTAGGTAACAAAATATTAAGTAGCCTCATAGGAGTTAAATTTAATAGGTTAGTGCCCCTTTCACAAAGGGCTACAACCTATTATGAACTATGAACGGAATCTCTCCTTCTTCAGGGGGAGAGTTCCTCAATCAATAGACTCTCCGTTAAACCCTAGGCGATCGCATTCCTCCTACACACAAAAGAGTGGAGTCTTTTCTAAGATCCACTCTCTGTTAAACTCTCTTAGGGCTAGCTTTAACAAGCTGGAGTTAAGTCCTTACTTTAGCTAGTCCTTAATTATTCTGTTGTCATGAATGACCACTTTTTGCTTGACTTCAGGACTGCCGGAGATGTGAATATCCGTATCCATATTTTCCTCGGCGGATTCGGCTAGATATTGGGCAGATGAGTTAACATCATGCCCTGCACCTTGAGGAGATTTGGTTGCATTTTGGGCAAATGACTTAACATCCCGCGCTGCACCTTTAAAAGATTCCGCTACATTTTGGGCAGAGGACTTAACATCCTGCGCTGCACCGTGAGGAGATTCGGTTGCATTTTGGGCAGAGGACTTAACATCCCGCGCTGCATTTTGGGCAGAGGACTTAACATCCTGCGCTGTATCTTTAGCAGATTCGACTGCATTTTGGGCAGAGGACTTAACATCCTGCGCTGCACCTTTGGCAGAGGACTTAACATCCTGCGCTGCACCTTTGGCAGATTCGGCGGCGCTTTGAGCAGATGACTTGACGGATTCAGCTACACTTTTGCCAGATGACTGAAGCGATTCCGCTGCACTTTTTATTGATGGCTCCACTGCCTTCGCTGTCTCTTTTACAGTCGATCTAATATCCTTAGTGGCGCCCTCAATTTCCTGAGCTACAGCTTTGGCAGAAGGTTTAACTTCATCGGCAGTGCTCTTAATAGAGTCCGCTGCACTTTGTATAGAAGGCTTGACACCTTCGACTGTCTGCTTGACTGAATCTTTTACTTCTCTAATCGTAGGTTTGACTTCCTCGGATGCGCTCTTGACTGCATCTACTAAAGAAGGCCTCGCTTCCTGAACAGTCTGATTGACAGATTCGGCTATACCTGTAATCGAAGGCTTAGTTTCCTCAACTGTCTGCTTGACTGCTTCTGCTGTAGCTTTGATAGATGGTTTAACTTCCTCAGCAGTTTCCTTTGCTACTGTCCCTAGCTCTTCTACAGTGTGTTTAATACCATCTGCTACCGTGTGTGCTGCATCCCCTAAATTATCTACAGCACGGTTAACCGTATCCGCAGTACCTTTACCAATAATAGCGCCAGCAACTGAGCCTGCTACAGCACCAATAATTCCTCCAGAGCGAGCACCGAGTACACCACCGACTGCTGCTCCAGCTATCCTCGCACCAATGCCTGAGCCTGAGGATCGATCTTGGTTTGATTCTGTATTTTCGTTAGTCTGAGCCTGAACCTGCTGGTTTTCGCTATTGTCAACTTTCTTTTCTTGGGACTCAGGATTTGCTTCAGGCTGGTTAAAAGGCTGCGTATATTCAGTCATAGATATCCTTGGGTATTACTGCTACATTCACTAGGCTAACTATTACTTCTAATAAAATCTACTGCCTAAGAACTAGATTTTAACTGTTACTTAAGAAGTAGATTCTCAAAGACACTTACTGCTAGTGTGGTAGTGGGTCGCTGTTCATTCGACCTTGAGGAAACTGGAGGCACGCGATCGCACATCTGGCAAAGTCTTAGCGTAGCGATCCAAAAATAACTCATTTATCCAGACTTGTTAACTGATTAACTGTTTATATCTAAGAGCAAGCAATTTTTCTTAAACATCTCTAACTCTCGTGTAGAGTGTTAATAAACTTTATAAAATACAGTTAATCCCAGCTTAAATGACTGCATCGCATGGAGCTTTTTAAGCCTTGAAAAACACATCCCCTTACCCTTCATGTCAACTGCATCAGTTTCAAATTTTCTTAAAACCTGCTGCAACACTCTTTGCGTTAACCGTTTTTAATTATGGGTATAGAAATTTTGCCGCCGTTAAAGCGTTGGCTTGCTGGTAGTAATTCGGATCGGGTGCATGCCCTGGAATGATATAGCGGTTCTCAAAAAAGTGAGGTATGCCCTATGCCCACGGAGGCCTATGCCCTATGCCCATGAGTACCTCATCTTTCGCTCGAAAGGCTATATATTCAGACACGATCGAGCAGGCGTTAACCGGGTACTTACGAGAATTGAGCCAGTCTTTACGCTCACGCTGACGCAAAGTTCCAAACATTTCGGCACAGACCTAACGCGTGTTCGATTAGCTGGAGCTGCTGAGCCGCGGACATTGCTTTGTACTCGTAAGTCAGGGTTAACATGATGTGTTAACAGGATTTGATTGACTTCTTCTGCGAGTAGTCGAGCAACTGTTCGCGTCCAACAAAAATATGGACGCATCTTAGCCCCCAAGAGCCACAACAATCAAAGCATGAACAATTTGAGCGCCAAACAAACTTTTACTCTATGAATTCTAGGTTTTGAGTTAAAGCCTTATCATTAGGGCGAGGCTTGAATTTGAGATTTGAGAAAAGAGATTTGAGAAAAGAGATTTTGGAGTCAGCTAACTCGCGAGGAGAGCTCGCTCGACAGCAACTTGAGCGCTTTAGCGACAGAAGCCCGATCGCACTTACGTGTAATTTTGCATAAGTTCGATCGCCCCCAACAACCCCCAAAACTTCAATTACTACCGGATCGTCGATCGAAGTGACAGAGATCGACTAAAGTAAACAGAAATTATTATGGGCGGTAATTAGAGTGATCGAGACTTTAGCAACAGGAGTCGCAGCAGCCGGTGCGCTGCTGGCATTGGGCGGGTTAGGCCTAGAGTTGAACTATCGCCTCCTTCCCCGTGGAAATAAACTAGAACTCACAGCCGGAGAATGGCACTTAGCCATCTCCGAACCCAACCGCTATCTTTTAGTCGGGGAAATGGAGTTCCGCAACCTGACACAGCGGTTTGAGATTATGTTGCCGGAAGTGCGGGCACAGGTGAAACTGCTGTCAGACGGAAGTTTAGATGGCGTTACTTCCCAGACAAAGGTAATTCCTTGCCACAAAGACGCAGTAGCCAGAGCAGACGATTACTGGTTCGGCTATATTGTTAAACCGCAAAAAACCACGAAAATTAAAGTCTCTGTAGACATTCAAGGGCAAGATTTAACCAAATTGCAATCAGCTTGGGTGCAAGTACACTTCGTCACCTACGGCCCGGGCGGGCGCATCCCCAAAGTCCGTAACGTAGTAGTCCCGCTGCAATTTCCCAACACGGACACCGTACCCATCGCCAGAAATGTCGGAGTTGCAGAAGTCTTGCCGATTCGCACTCACATACTGGCGGAATTGGACAATCCCGTCGAAATTGTCAAACGGTACGTGCTGCCGCGGGCCCTCCAAGGCGATATTGTCGCCCTGGCCGAAACTCCCCTAGCTTTGATGCAGGGACGCTATCGCCATCCCAGCGAAGTCAAACCTGGATGGGCTGCAAAGCGAGTGTGCTTGTTTTTCTTGCCCACGTCGAGTTTGGCGACGGCTTGCGGGATGCAGACTTTGGTGGATGTAGTCGGCCCTTGGCGCGTAGTGGCGGCATTTGCAATCGGCGCTGTCGCCAAAATATTTGGCAAACCGGGAGTGTTTTACCAACTTGCAGGGGAACAAGCAAGGCTGATCGACGACGTTACCGGGACTTTGCCTCCCTTCGACCAATTTATTGTCCTAGGCCCGGACAATCCCCAGCAAGTTGTAGAAGAAATTCAACGAGAAACCGGACTTGGGGCGGCGATCGTAGACGCTAATGACTTGAAAGCAGTTAAGATATTAGCAGCGACCTCCGATTTATCGGTAACATTTTTAGAGCAAGCCTTGCGCAGCAACCCCGCCGGGAATGCTGACGAGCGAACACCAGTCGTTTTAATTCGACCTCTGCCACAAAAATATTGAGTTGAAAACTGAAAATTAAAAATTCAAAAAGATGATTTGAAATTTTTAATTTTCGATCGAGCAAGAAAGGGAGAAGCATCAAAAGTTTTAAGTTTTGAACTCAAAATTTATTGATTCAAAACTCAAAACTTCCCTAACTCTTCCCCTTTCTAAATTTTTATTTTTAAATTTCCCTTCCCCACTTTCATGCTATGACTTCATTTCCCTCCCAAAACCCAAACCAGGTTGTGATTCGCCCGTTTCAGTATCGCGACATCGAGGCGATGGAACAATTGTGTGCGGAAACAGCCGACGAGCCAGAAAACCGCAAAGGCGCCAGCTGCGACTTGGTACTAGGTAGAAAGTTGCAGCAGATTCGTCGCTGGTACGGACTGCTAAAGATTTTTAGCTGGTTTCCCAACCCTTGTCAGTCCCTGTTCCGTGCCCACGTGGCCGAAGAAGAAGGAAAAGTTAAGGGCATAATTCAGATTTCTCCTTTCAACCGCACCCGCAGCACTTGGCGGATCGATCGCATAGGAGTAGACCCGGAAGCCCGCAGCAAAGGAATTGGTTCAATGCTGCTGCGGTACTGCTTTGAGGCAGTCTGGGAGGCGCGGACATGGCTGTTGGAGGTGAATGTCGGTGACAAAACTTCCCTGGCTTTGTATCGGCAGAACGGGTTTCAGCCTTTGGCCCAGATGACTTACTGGACGATCGCCCCAGAACGCCTTCTGTCCATGGCTTCCTCGACGCCAGATTTGCCGAACCTGCTGCCGGTCAGCAACGCGGACGCTCAGTTGCTCTACCAACTGGATACCGCGTCTATGCCGCCGCTGGTGCGCCAAGTATTCGACCGCCACATTCAAGATTTCAAAACCAGTTTTTTAGGCGCTTTAGTCGAAGGTGTCAGACAGTGGCTGGGCAAAACAGAGGTAGTCAGCGGTTACGTGTTTGAACCGCAGCGGAAAGCCGCGATCGGCTATTTTCAGGTGCAGCTATCCCGCAACGGCCACCAACCGCACGTCGCCCAGTTGACGGTACACCCGGCCTACACTTGGCTTTACCCGGAACTGCTGTCCCAGATGGCGCGGCTTGTTCAAGATTTCCCCGTTCAAAGCCTGCAACTGGCTTCCGCTGACTATCAGCCGGAACGGGAAGCTTATTTAGAGCAATTTGGAGCAGTGCGCGTGGAACACAGTTTGCTGATGTCTCGATCGGTGTGGCACAAATTGCGCGAGTCCAAGTTGGTCTC
>Ga0164304_10000169_pt1 | contig 16023 bp, 17 predicted proteins | sample Whisoiple_217_MG_FD_110216 | JGI IMG/M metagenome (GOLD analysis project Ga0164304, IMG submission 110216) | Soil microbial communities amended with pyrogenic organic matter from upstate New York, USA - Whitman soil sample_217_MG | ecosystem: Environmental > Terrestrial > Soil > Agricultural...
AGTGCGAGCGTGACTCGAGATCCATGGGCGAGAGCTTCCAGCGCTTGGTGGGATCGTCGATCCGCTCCTGGAAGCGCAGCCGCTGCTGCTCGTCGGAGACCGAGAACCAGTACTTGGTGAGCAAGATCCCGTCGTCGATCAGCATCCGCTCGAACTCCGGACACTGGCGCATGAACAGCCGGTACTGATCATCCGTGCAGAACCCGAGCACGTGCTCCACACCGGCTCGGTTGTACCAGCTGCGGTCGAACAGGACGATCTCGCCCGCAGACGGCAGGTGCGCGACGTATCGCTGGAAGTACCACTCCGTGCTCTCGCGGTCTGAGGGAGCAGGCAGTGCGGCGATCCGGCAGGACCGCGGGTTGAGCGGCTCCGTGATGCGCTTGATGGTGCCGCCCTTGCCGGCGGCGTCGCGGCCCTCGAACAGCACCACCACCCGCGCGCCCTCGGCACGCACCCACGTCTGCATGCGCGCGAGCTCGATCTGGAGCCGCGCCAGCTCCGCCTCATACAGGTCGCGCGGCACCCGCCGCGGTCGCTTCTTGGACATCGGCGAGATGCTACCCGCCGCGCGGCTCATTCCGGCCGCGGACCCAGCAGTCGCGCCAGCCCCACCCGCGCGCGCTCCAGCAGCGCCGGGTCGCCGTACATGGTGTAGGCCGCGTGCGCCATCAGCAGCAGCGCGTCGACCTCGTAGGTGAGCTGCTCCGGATCCGGGTCGGCCGGCAGCTCGCCCGCTCGCTGCGCGGCGGCAGCTGCGGCCACCAGCTCCCCCACCCACTCCTCGATGAACACGCCGATCCGCTCCTTGACGCGCCCGGGGTGGGTGTCAAACTCCGCGCCCACGGCGGCGAAGAAGCAGCCGCCGGGGAACACGTTGCGCTCGAGGTGCGAGAGGAACTCGTCGGACAGCGCCCACAGCCGGTGCAACCCGTCCGCCTTCGTCCGTGCCGGGCGCAGCACCTCGGTCTCGAAGATCTCCTGGGCGCGCTCGATCGTGGCCAGCTGCAGCTCCTCCTTGGACGTGAAGTGGGCGTAGAGCCCGCTCTTGCTCATGCCGGTGTGCTCGGCCAGCCTGGCGATCGAAAGGCCCTCCAGCCCCTCGACGGTCGCCAGGCGGGCGGCGTTGTCGAGGATCGCGTCGCGACTGCGGCGGCCGTCGGCTCGCTGGCGGCGCTGGGCGGGTGCTGCGGTGGGGGTTGGCTGGTTCATACTTGACAAGATAGCACGACCGATCGTATAGTGACGCCTAATCAGCACGATCGTTCGTGTTTCAACCTCCAAGGAGTTCACATGAGCACCGTCAACGTCATCGAACCGAATCTGTCCGAACTGACCGTCCGCCAGCGGCGGGCCTGGGCGGCGGGCGACTACTCGAAGGTCGCCTCCCGCACCAACATGGTGTCCAAGCGACCGCGCGAGGACGCCGACCTCCGCGCCCGGTGGTACGGCCGGGCGCGCGATTCACGCCGCAGCGCACGTTGCTAGCTTGCGGCATGTGACCGATCGTGGGCATGGCACCGAGCCGGATCGGTCCGAGTACGACCGGCTCGGCGTCACACCCACGCCCGACGACGGGACCCGCCTCTCACCCGCCCCGCCCTGAGATGAGAGCAGCTGCGGCAGAACGACTGCACGCTGGCTACGTAGGACGATGCCAGCTTGCCCCACCTCGCACGCAGTGAGCCGGCGCTCTTCAAGGGCGATCGTGGCGTCTGGGGCGGCTCGGACCAGCACCAGTGCCACGCAGCCCGTGGAAACAATCATCTAGCTCACGATCGGCGGGGGCCGCAGCCCCAGGCGCTCCAGCCCCACGAGCGCCAGACCAGCGGGCGGATCACGAGGAACGCCACCAGCGGGATCAGGAACCAGAGGCGGTGGCCGGTGCCGATCACGATCGCTGCGATCAACGCCAGCGGCAGCAGCGGGAACGGCCACGGCCGCGGCCGCCACGCGCGGCGACCGGTTGGCCGCGGTTCCGCCGGTTCGCCACCGGGCAGGTCGGCCACCAGCTGGTCGAGGTCGGCGTACGTCTTGGCGGCCATGCAGGCGTCGAGCCGTTCCTGGAACTCGTCGCTGTCGAGCCGGCCTTCTAGATGCTGTTCGCGGAGGATGGCCGCGAAGGCCTCGCGATCGCCGTCTCCGGCGCGGAGGCTGCGGTCGCGCGGCCCCCGGTTGCGGTCGTTGCCTCCGTCGCTGTCTGCCATGTCGGTCCTTTCGTTTCGGGTGGTTGTGTGCTGGCTCGCGGCCGCGCAGCGGCAGCTCCTCCATCAGGAGCACGGCCGCCAGCGCGAGCGCTGCGAGCGGCGCGGCGGCGATGAAGACCGTCTGCACGCCGTCGATCAGGTCGCCGCGGGCCGCCGCGGGTGCCGTGGAACCCGCCACCCTGGAGGCGAAGACGGCTCCCAAGAGCGCCGCGCCGACCGCGCCGCCGAGGCCGCGGGAGAAGCTGGTGGCGGCCATCGCGACGCCCAGGCGGCCGCGATCGACGGCGTTCTGGACGGCGACGATCAGCACCTGGCCGACCATGCCGAAGCCGAGGCCGAAGATGGCCAGCCCGATCCCGATCGTGAGCGGAGACGGGCTGCCGGCTGCCGCGGCCAGCTCGATCAGCGCGAGGGTCATCATCGCCGCGCCGGCGACGGGGTATCGCTTGTAGCGGCCGGTGCGGGCGATGTCGCGCCCCGCCAGGTTGGTCGAGACGGTGATGCCCAGCATCATCGGCACCAGCAGCAGCCCGGCTTCGGTCGGGGTCGCGCCGGTCGTGGTCTGCAGGTAGAGCGGCACGAACACATTGACCGCAAACAGGGCGGCCGTGGTCAGGAACAGGGCCGAACAGGCGATCGCCATGGTGCCGGTGCGGAGCAGCTCGAAGGGGACGATCGGATCGGCGGCGCGCCGCTCCCGGAGGACGAGTGCGAGCACGAGGGCGCCGGTGAGGCCGGCCAGCGCCAGGACCCCGGGCGACCCCCAGGGATAACGGCGGCCGCCCCACACGCAGATCAGTATGAAGCCGGCCGTCGCGGCGGCGAGCAAGGCCGCGCCCAGGACGTCGAGCGGGTGCCGAGCATCCGCGACGCGCGGGGCCGGCGTGCGCAGGCGCAGTCCGGCCAGCGCCGCCAGGCCGATCGGGAGGTTGACGTAGAACACCCACCGCCACCCGGCGTGCTGGACGATCACGCCGCCCAGCAGCGGCCCGGCCACGGTGGCAGCCGCGAACGTGGCGGCGATGTAGCCCTGGTACCGCGCCCGTTCGCGCGGCGACACCAGGTCGCCGACGGCGGCCATGGCAAGCGTCATGAGGCCGCCGGCCGCGACGCCCTGGACGGCGCGGGCGACGATCAGCGCCGCGATGCCGGGCGCGACCCCGCAGAGCGCGGAGGCCGCCAGAAACATCCCCAGCGAGATCTCGAGCAGGCGCTTGCGACCGTGCCGGTCGCCCAGCTTGCCCCACAGCGGCGTGCTCGCTGCCGCCGCGACCACGTAGGCGGTGACCAGCCAGGCCAGGTCGGTGACGCGACCGAGGTCAAGGGCGATGGTGGGCAGGGCGGTGGCCAGGATCGTCTGGTCGAGTACCGCCGGCAGCATCGCCAGCACGATCGCCGCGAAGGGCACGGCGACGGAGGGCGGTTGTGGGGTCTGTTCGTGGGTCATGGCGAAAGATTAGATATCTAATCATTAGATGTCAAATCTAATCTGGTATCATGGGCCGGTGAGCCGGCCCTCCCTCCTCCCGCCGATCGGATTGCGCCTGACCCGCACGGCCCGGATCGTCTCCCACGCCTTTGAGAGGGTGATGGCCGAGGCCGGCGGCTCGGCCTCCGCCTGGCAGGTGCTGTTGCTTGTGCGCTCTCAGCAGTGGGGGACGCAGTCGCGGATGGCCGAGGCGATGGGCATCTCAGGCGCAACCCTCACCCACCACCTGCATGCGCTCGAGCAGCAGGGCCTCGTCCGCCGCTGGCGCGACGCCGGCAACCGCCGCGGACAGCAGGTGGCGTTGACGGAGGCCGGTGAGGAGTTGTTCGCGCAGCTGCGGCAGGTGGCGTCGACTTACGACCGTCAGCTGCGCTCCCAGCTCAGCGACGCGGAGACGGCGCAGTTGGCGGAGCTACTCGAGAAGCTCCAGGCAGGCATAGAACGGCCAGAGGCGGGGCGAGCATGACCGTGCCCGCGATGAGGCGAATACACATCGTCGGCGCAGGCCCCGTGGGCCTGATGCTGACGGCACTGCTTCAGTCAATGGATGGGCTGTCCGTCCACTTGTACGAGAAGCGGCGCGAGTACACACGCACGCGCATGGTGCGGCTGGCGCCGTACCTCGTGGCGGACTCGGTCGAGAGCTACCGCAACGACCACATCGACGGGGAGACCGTCGAGGCCGTGTTCGATCCTCCGGAGCTCGACGAGAGCCTGGCCTTCAGGCGGTCGATCCCCACTGACCTGATGACGCTGCTCCAGGGGTGGTCACAGGGGTTCTGTCCGCTCAACTCGATCGAGCGCGCGATCAGTGATCTGATCGACTCCCGTGGAACGAGCAACGTCCAGCGCACCACGGAGGTTGTCACGCTCGACGACGCGGTGGCGATGCTCGAGCCGGGCGATGCGCTGATCGACTGCACAGGCTGCGCGTCGCTGCTGCGAAACCACCTCGTGCCCGGAGCCGGAGGGGATGGCGATACGAACACGCTCAACATCCGGCTCGAGTACGCCCTCGTGATCACGTTTCTTTACGGCCAGTCATATGAGTGCAACGAGCACTGCAAGTACTACAAGAACGTCGACAACACGCACTACAAGTTCATCCCCGCGGTGCACCGCACCTACTACGACGGCAGCATCAGCCACGTCACGGGCATCGTCAACATCAGCGCCGAGGACTACGAAGCGATGCCGCCACGGTTCGACGGCGAGTGGCTACGCGGCAACTTCCCCGCGGCGGCCGAGTCGATGGATCGCTTCATCGACAAGATCAAGCTGGAGACCAGCGGCGAGCTGCTCGGCGACCTCGAGATCGTGCGGATACCCCTGAACCTCTACCGGGCCCGCAACGCGACCAGCCGGCGGTGGCTGACGTCCGGCCCCGGCGACCACCCGTTCTCGGGCTCTCCGGTGTTCCTGCTAGGCGACTCGGCAATCGGCTCACCGTACTTCCAGTCGATATCGCTGGGCCTGGAGTGCGCGATGTTCCTGGCCGGGCTGATCGCGCAACGCGACCTGCCTTTGAGGGACATGTTCGATCGCTACGAGCTGCACATGTACAAACAGTGGCTTCGGGTGTATATGCGCAGCAAGATGATCAAGCACAACAAGGACTTGTTCGAGACTGTCGACGACAAGTTCGCAACGCTCGAAAAGCTCCATATCTACTAGCCGGCGGTGCGCGGTGCCGCATCGCACTCGCGACCAGCAAGGCCTGTGGGCCACGACCTCAGGAGGCACAATGACAGACTCTTCGAACCAGGGAATCAAGACCGTGCTACATCCGGTGTCCGACCTGGCGAGGGCCAAGCCGGTCTACGCCGCCCTGCTCGGGATACAGCCGCAGGCGGACGCGCCGTACTACGTCGGCTTCGACGCCGGCGGCCAGCACATCGGGCTCGTGCCGGGCGGTGGCCAGGAGGGAATGACCTCACCGGTGGCCTACTGGCAGGTTGCGGACATCGAGGCGAAGCTGGCCGAGGTGACCGCCGCGGGTGCAACCCTGAACGAGCCGCCGCGCGACGTCGGTGGCGGCCGCCTGGTGGCCAGCTTCAGCGATCCTGACGGCAACGTGCTGGGGCTGCTTCAGGATCCGTGAGCAACGCCTAGGTCGCCGGCTGCCCGGGCCGCTCGGCGGCACGCTGCGCCTCCACGGCACGGTGAACGTTGCCGTGCACGTGGTCGGCCCCGATCCGGTCGATCACACCGTCTCGCCGCAGCACGGCCAGCACCGGCGGCTTGACACGCGCGAGCCGCAGCGTAGCCCCGCGGGTTTGCACCAGCTGGTGGATCTGGGCCAGCTGCTCGGAGCCCTGGGAATCGATGAAGGGGACGGCCTCGAGGTCGAGCACCACCCCCGTGAGCGGCTCGGGCGCGTCGTCGGCAAGGTCGCGGACGCGGTCATCGAGCGCCTGGGCGGTCGCGAAGAACACGCCGCTGTCGATCCGCAGCACGACGATGCCCGGGAACGTCTCGTCGCCCGGGTGCTGCTCGAGGTCACGGAACACCTGTGTGCCGGCCTCGCGGCCGAGCACCGGCATCGGCGGATTCGTCGCGACGTAGACGAGCCAGCCGAGCGAGAGCATCACGCCCACCACGACGCCTGCCAGGACGCCCACGGTCAGCACGCCGAGGACGGCGGCGATGGCGATCCAGAAGTCGAACGGGGTGACCCGGCGCAGCCGGCGGAACTCCGGCAGGTCGATCATCCCGAACACGACCGCGTCGATGATGACCGCGCCGAGCACCGCCTTCGGCAGATCCGAGAACAGCGGCGCCAGCACGATCAGGGTGAGCACCACCAGCGCGCCGGTGACAAGGGATGCCACCGGCGTGCGAGCCCCGGCCGACTCGTTCAGCGAGCTGGCGGAGAGGCTGGTCGAGACCGGCATGCCCTGGAACACGCCCGAGCCGACGTTGGCCATGCCCTGCGCCACCGACTCCTGGTCGATGTCGATCCGGTACCTGTGCCGCGTGGCGAAGGCGCGTGCGTCCCCGGCGGTCTGTGAGAACCCGATCAAGAGCAGCGCCCCCGCCGCGACGCCGATGGTGGCGTACCGCTCACGGAACAGGTCGGCACTGGGGAGCCGTGGCGCCGGCAGCCCGCGCGGGACGTGCCCGACCAGTTCGACCCCATGCCCGCCGAGGTCGAACATGCGCGCGGCGATGATGCCGCCGGCCACCAGCACGAGGGCGCCGGGGACGGCGGGCGCACGGAACCGCAGCACCAGGATCACGACCAGCGATACGGCCCCGACCAGCAGCGTCGTCCCATGGATGTCGCCCAGCGATCCGACCCACGAGCCGAGCTCCCGCCAGGCGTTCACCCCGTCGGCCGTCGTCCCGGTCAGCTTCGGCAGCTCGCCGATCACCACGTCCACGGCTGCTCCCGCCAGGAAGCCCGTGATCACCGGCTTGGATAGAAACCGTGCGATCCATCCCAGCCGGAAGACGGCCAGGAGCAGGAACAGCGCCCCCGTAACGAGCGTGATCGCAGCCACCAGCTCCGCCGCCTGCTTTCCGCCCAGCCCGGTCAGCAGCACCGCTCCGCCGGCTACGGCGGCAAGGGATGAGCTTGGCCCGGTCGAGATCTGCTGCGATGTGCCGAACAGGGCGTACAGGATCGCGCCCGCCGCCGCCGCGTACAGCCCGTTTTGCAGCGGCACGCCGGCGATGCCCGCATACCCCAGGTTCTTGGGAACGATCAGCGCGGTCACCGCGATCCCCGCAGCCACGTCGCCGCGCAGGAACGCGCGGTCGTAGCGTGGCAGCCAGGTGACGATGGGGAGCCAGCGGCTGATACCGCGGCGCTGGTTCTCTGCTGTCGTCACGGCCGCATCCTCTCATGCGATCCGGCCCGCCACGATCGATTCGTAAAGTCGCTTGACGAACCGCGGTCGACCTGATACCGTAAAGCCTCTTTACCACACCGCACGGGAAGGAAGGCACCATGGCAGCCAGCACACACGAGCAGATCAGGGTCGGCGACGTGGCGATCCGCTTCCTGCTCGAGGGCAAGCAGACTGCAGGGTCAGTCGCCGTCTTCGAGTTCGACGTTCCCGCCGGCGCGCAGGTGGCGGCCGCACACAGCCACGACGGCTACGAGGAGACGATCTACGGGCTCGCTGGCGTCCTGACCTGGACGATCGAGGGCACGCCGATCGACGTCGCCCCGGGCGAGGCGCTCTGCATCCCTCGCGGCGCGGTGCACCGGTTTGACAACCTCGGCGAGGACGACGCCAGGGCGCTCGCGATCGTCACCCCCGGCATCCTCGGCCCCGGCTACTTCCGCGACGCTGCGGCCATCCTCGACGCCGCGGCCGGTGGGCCGCCCGACTTCGCGGCGATCGGAGCCGTGATGCTCCGCCATGGCCTCACCCCCGCCTCCTGAAGACATGGCCGAGACGATCACCGAACAGGAGGTGATCCTCGAGGGCGACGGACGCGCGATCAGCATCCTCGTCGCCCGCGAGGACGTCACGGTCACCGAAGGCCGCTGCCCCGCGCGGGCGACGATCGCCGGTCCCCACATTCACCAGCGGCACACCGACGCCTTCTACGTGATCGGGGGCGAGCTGACCTTCGAGGTGGGACGCGAATCCGAGGTGATCACGATCTCTCCGGGCGGCCTCGTCGCGGTGCCGCCCGGGGTTGCCCATTCGTTTCGAAACGACGGCGGCCGCCCCGCGCACTGGCTCACCATCCACGCCCCCGACGGCGGCTTCGCCGCCTTCATGCGCGGCGTCCGCGACGGAGTCGAGGTCGACTGGGACATCGCCGCCGTACCCGCCGACGGGGGCGCGCCGGCGCGGGACGCGATCGTCAGCCGACCGCCGTCGCCGCGGGGGTAGTACCGAAGCACCACTCGATCCTCCCGCGTGCGGCTGGGCATGCAACCCCCACCGTGATCGGTGAGACTGCACGAGTGACGACGTTCCCCACCAACCGTGATCGTCTCGTTTCGCGGGCCTGGGCGGATGAGGCTGTTCGTCGCATCGAAGCCGACGCCAACCGGTCGGCGGACACTCACTTGCACGCTTTCCCGCTGCCCGAGGACTGGGGGATCGACCTGTACCTCAAGGACGAGTCCGTGCACCCGACCGGGTCGCTGAAACACCGGCTGGCACGCTCGCTGTTCCTCTACGGGCTCTGCAACGGCTGGATCGGCGAGCGGACGACGATCGTGGAGGCGTCCAGCGGTTCGACGGCCGTCTCCGAGGCCTACTTCGCGCGGTTTCTGGGCTTGCCGTTCATCGCCGTCATGCCCGCCTCCACGAGCCCCGAGAAGATCGCGCTGATCGAGGCCCAGGGAGCTGGGTGCCACCTGGTGGACGACCCGACGACCGTGTACGAGGTGGCGCAGCGACTCGCTGCCGAGCGGGGCGGGTACTTCCTCGACCAGTTCACCTACGCCGAGCGTGCCACCGACTGGCGCGGCAACAACAACATCGCGGAGTCGATCTTCAGCCAGATGGCTCTGGAGCGGCATCCCGTCCCGACCTGGATCGTGGTGGGAGCCGGCACCGGCGGGACGAGCGCGACGATCGGTCGCTACGCCCGCTTCGGGCGGTTCGCCACCCGGATGTGCGTGGTCGACCCCGAGGACTCGATCTTCTACTCGGTTTGGAGCGGCGTGCAGTCAGCATTCACCGGCCGCCCCTCACGCATCGAGGGCATCGGGCGCCAGCGAGTCGAGCCGTCGTTTCTGCCGGACATCGTCGACCGGTTGATCCAAGTTCCGGACGCCGCCTCGATCGCGACGATGCGCATGGTCAGCGAGCGCACCGGCCGCAGCGTCGGCGGCTCCACCGGCACCAACGTCTGGGGGGCATTCTTGCTGGTTGCCGAGATGCTCTCGCGTGGCGAGCAAGGCAGCGTTGTCACGCTCATCTGCGACGGCGGCGACCGATACGCAGGCACCTATTACAGCGACACGTGGGTCCGCGATCAGGGCTTCGATCTGTCACCGCACACCGAGAAGCTCGAGGCGTTCCTCGAGACCGGCGCGTTCCCGCCGTCGGTGCCCTAGACCTGGACGTCGGTGATGACGCCCTGGATCGCGTCGAGCACCTCGGGTGGCACCTCGTCCATGCCATGGGCGTCGCGGGCGTGGGTGTGGATATCCTCGAACAGCTGCCGTTCGTCCTCATTCCGCGCCACCCACTGGCAGCCGGGCACCACATCGCCACACCTGAACTGCTTCACGAGACGCCTCCTGGCGGTTGTTTCGCGGCGGAGTCTAGCCGCGGGCGGCCCTCTGCCCAGCAGCGGCGGCAGCTTCGGCCAGCTCCCTGCGGGTGCGCCTAGAATGGCGTATGTGCCGGATCCTGGCCTACCTCGGTGAGCCGCTTCCCGCGCAGGCCCTGCTGTTCGACACCGACAACGGCCTCGTCCGGCAGTCCTACAGCCCGCGGATGATGAACACGTTCCTCAACCTCGCGGGATTCGGCATGAAGGCATGGGACCCGACGTCGCTCAGGCCCGACGATCCGTTCAGCTATCGCGCGACGACGCTGCCGTCGTTCGACCGCAATCTCCGCTTCCTGTCGTCCAAGCTGGCACCGACCTGTCTGATCGCCCACGTACGCGGCGTCACCTACTCCGACGAGGCCGTCGTTGCCGACACGAACCTGCATCCGTTCCAGTTCGTGGGCGCACGAGTTGCACTCACGCACAACGGGCACCTGCGCCAGTTCCCGCGCATGCGCTACGCCCTAGTCGACCATGTGCGTCCCGAGCTCGCGCAGCGCATCGAGGGCACCACCGACTCCGAATGGATCTATGCGCTGGTCATGTCGCAGCTCGACGATCCCTGCGGGATCCCGGAGACGCGCGAGCTCGCGGACGCGACCGCCCAAGCGCTTCGCATCCTGCGGAGCGTCCGCGCCGCCAACGGCATCGACACATCCTCGCCGGTCAACCTGTGCCTCAGCACGGGCCGCGCCCTTGTCGCCACCCGCTTCTCGTTCGATTACGGCTGGTACCCGCCGGAGGACGAGATGCTCGAGACCGACCTGCCCTTCGTGAGCCTGTGGTACGCGATCGGCGGCGCGTATGCGGAGCGCGACGGCGACTGGCAGATGACGGCCGCCGACCCGCCCCGCTCGGTGATCATCGCGTCCGAGCCGCTCACCACCGATCACTCGAGCTGGCTCGAGGTTCCCGAGTACTCGATGCTCACAGCCGAGCTTACCCCCTCCGGCCTCGAGTTCGAAACGCGCGACCTTGATGTCTGACGGCGCCACGGCCGGCTTCCTCGCCACCGTTCCCCTGCTCGCGGGCCGGAACGAGTCGGACATCGCGGATCTGGCGCGTGTCCTGCGCCGCCGCGACGTGCCGGCGGGTGAGACTCTTTGGCACCAGGGCGAGGAGGCACGAGAGCTGCTGCTGATTGTCCGAGGAGCTGTCTCAGCGTCGCTGCACGCACCGGGAGGCCGAGTCGTGGAGATCGGCAGGGCGGGTGCTGGGGAGATGGTCGGCGAACTCGCGCTGCTCGACGGCGGAGGGCACACGATGAGCGTGCATGCGACCGAGCCGGCAACGGTGCTCGCGCTCGGCAAGGCAGATTTCGTGGCCTTGCTGGCCCGCCAGGATCCGACGACCTTCAGCCTCAAACGCCGCCTCGCCTCGCTGTTCACCGCACGCCACCGCGAGCAGCTCCGGCACCTTGCCGCCTCGATTGGCGGCGACGTGGTCGACCTTCCGGGTGAGGATGCGGCCCGGACGTTTGCCGAGCTGGAGTACTGCGGTCCGCCCGACAGCAAATACCTTCGCCGCATGGCGACTTTCCACGACTTCGACCCCGCCGCGCTCTGGGGCTTCCTGACCTCGGGGCGCTATGCCCGGTGCCCGCCGGGGCGCACGCTCCTGGCCGAAGGGGTGCCGTCGACGGCCTGCTGCCTCACGATAAACGGCGCGGTTGAGAAGGTGCTGATCCGCCCGGACGGACGCATCCGCGTCGGGCTGGCCGGGCCCGGCAAGGCGTTTGGCTACGAGACCCTGATCGACGGCCTAGCATCGCCTGTCACCGCTATCACGCGGGAGCGGTCGCTGCTGCTGGTCCTGCCACGCGAACCGTTCGACCAGCTGTTCCGCCGGGAGGATGCCATCTCCCGCGTCTTCCTGGATGTGATCCAGCGCGACCTGGTGGCCACGCTGCGCCAGAGTCTGCGACCGCACGCCCGTTTGGCGGCAAGCGTCTAACGCCAGCTTTAATCCCGTCGAACCGGGGGCCGGCCGCAAACCGCGCCCACACACGACTTGAGGCTCGCTTGTCGCTAGGTCGATCGCAGCGACGGGTTGGCGCGCATCACGATGGTGGAGGCGCCGGGGTCACTGATGGATTGGCGGGTGATCCAGCATCGCTCCCACTTCGTGTTGGTCGGGGCGCTGATGTGGAGTTCCGCCGCGCCGTTCGCGCCGGCGTTGAAGGCGACTCCCGGCACGTCGTGGCCACCGGTCTTGAACCAGATCTCGTAGTACTGATCGCCGGGCGCCGGGTCGAGGTGGCTGATGGACACGACGACGGGCTCGACGGCGCCGTCGGCGCGCCCGACGGCGACGTAGCCGGACGCGTTGTCGGCGCCGGTGAGGGTCGCGATGCGCTGGAACCCGGAGTGGCCGCCGGACTGTGAGGTGACCGTGATGGTCACCCCGACCGCCGCAGCGGCGGCGATCGCGACGACGCCCGCGAGCGACCAGCGGCGTGACCATCCCCGCGCGCGGCGTGGCACCGGCCGGGTCGCGGCGGGCGAGTCGGTCTCGGCGACAGCGGCCTGGACGGATGGGGCGACCAGGCTCTGAGGTACATCGAGCAGCGGCGCGAGCGTATGCAGCCTGCGCTCGAGCGCCTGCAGGTCGGGCTCGTTCATGACTGCTCCTCCCGTTCCAGGATCTCGGCGAGATGCAGCAACGCGGCGCGGTTTCGCGTCTTCACAGTGCCCAGGGGCATGCGCAGTTCGGCCGCGATCTCGCTCTGGGACATCCCCTTGAGGTAGGCCAGCTCGATGATCTCGCGCTCGTTCTGCGGCAGTCGCTCGATGCACACGTGGAGCCGGAACGCCTCCAGTTTGTCCGCCGTCTCGTCCTCGGGCGTGGGTGACGGGTCGGCACGGTCGGGTGCGTCGACCAGCCACTGGGCCTGGCGGCGGCGGGCGGCCGCGTATCCGGCGTTTCGCGCGATCGTGTACAGCCATCCCACCACCGCGCCGCGCTCGGCGCGGTAGGTACGCGCGAACCGCCACACCGAGATGAACGCCTCCTGGACGACGTCGTCTGCCCATCCGGCATCGCCGAGCTGCCTCACCATCAGTGAGTAGACGGATCGCGAGTAGCGGCTGAAGAACTCCTCGAAGGCGACCTGGTCGCGCTCCTCGGCGACCAATGCCAGCAGATCCGAGTCCGCGAGTCGGGTGTAATCCCACACCGATTGAGGCCGGGCAGTGGGCCGCGCGGGCGATGGTTGGAATCCGAGTGCCATCACCTGTCCTAGCCGACCAGGCCCTCGATCGGATTTGACGACGTTCGTGTCACCTCCCGAAAACCGGTCTGCGGTTGCCGCCGCTACCAGCCGGAAACGGGAGAAGAGACGAATGATCCGAACGGGAGACTCGATCGCAAACCCCGTCACCGGCGAGACGGTGACGTTTCAGCGGACGTCGGCGGACTCCGGCGGCGAGCTCGTGATCGCCGAGGTCACGCTGGAACCCGGGGGCTCGGCCGCCGCCGTACACGTGCACCCCGACCAGACCGAGACGTTCCAGATCCTCGATGGCACGGTGGGATTCCGCCTCGGTCGCGAGCGACTGTTCGCAACAACCGGCGACACCGTGACCGTGAAGGCAGGCACTGCGCACACGTTCTGGAACACAAGCGAAGGCAGGGCCCGGTTTGTATGCGAGATACGACCTGCGCTGGGTTTCGAACGCCTGCTCGAGACGATGTTCGCGCTCGCGCGGGACGGCAAGACCGACCGCCGGGGGATGCCGCATCCGCTTCGCCTGGCGGCAATCGCCGACCACCACCGCGACGACCTTCAGCTTCCGATCGTCCCTTTATCCGTGCAGCGGCTGGCGGCGAAGGTCGGCGCAGCCGCGGCATGGGCACTTGCCGAGGTCGGGCCCACCTATGACGGCTCACCGCCGTGTCCTGGTGCCGGCGCCATCAGGCCGGCCCCGGCGCTACGCACCATCTACTCACAGAGGACAGCCTCATGACCAATCAGGAATACCGAAACACGACCACTCGGCGCGGCCTGCTCGGCGTCGCCACGGTCGGCCTGAGCGCAGCCATCGGCGGCGTGCTCACGACCCCTGTCGCCGCCTACCTGCTCGCACCGACGACGCAGGAAGCAACGTTTCATCCTGTCTCACTGGGACCGGTACGTTCGTTCACGTCGGAGACCGGCTTCGCGCCGACCGCGGCGCCGTACGTCGAGGACCCCGCCCAGCCGCTCTCGAGCGGCCTCGCCTACGTCCACTACACCGGCGGCAGCGACCGCGACTGGCTCGCCCCGCAGGCGATGTTCGTGGTCTTCTCGAACCGCTGCACTCACGTCGGGTGCCCGGCCCAGGCCTCCGCAATCGGGTTCGCCTGCCCCTGCCACGGGAGCCAGTTCGACCAGCGCGGCGCCCGCACAGCCGGCCCCGCCCCCCGGCCGCTCGACCGCTTCCAATGGGAGATCCGAAAGGACGACCGGCTCTGGATCACCCAGCGCTGGAGCGTCCTGCTCGAGGGCAACAAGGCGCGCTACTTCCCCGTCAAGGCACCGGGTCAGCCGCTCGACGGGCAGATCCCCGCGGCCGAGGCCCTCTACCCGGCCGTCACCTACACGCACGGGCCGGTGCCCAGATCGCGGTAGTCCGCGAGCTACCCGCCAGGTTTGCCGCGTGCGGCATCAGCGCGTTCGCCGAGGCAGCGCATGTCGCGTCCAAACTCCTGGACGCGAAGGGCGTCTACCAGGCGCCCGCGCACGCGTACCAACGTCCAGTTTCCGCATAACCACTGGGGTTCCAAAGCATGGAGCTAAGCGGATTCGAACCGCTGACCTCCTGGGCTCACCCGTCAAGGTCGCGTCGCTTCCTTGACCGGCTCGCGCCGGTGGCTGCTTGAATAGCAGCCACCTAATCCAGGCGCCTGGATCGCACCAGGAGGTCACGAAACCTATGGAGCTAAGCGGATTCGAACCGCTGACCTCCTGGGTGCGATCCAGGCGCTCTCCCAACTGAGCTATAGCCCCGCGAACGCTCAGTATATCGAGCGTCAGGCCGGGTCTGAGCCGGGCAGGACGGGCGCTTCGGCCGCTCGAAGCTGCGTCCGCAGCACCCGGATGTCGGGCACCGCCGACAGCAGGCGCCGCACCCGCGACAGCACGAACGCGGCCGGAATCCACTCCTCCGTGCTGCTCGTCCGGTAGGCCAGCCGCAGCACGCCGCCCCGGTCGATCACGAATACGCCGGCGTCCGCGGCCCGACGTCCGCAGGGCACCCCCAGTGCCGCAAAGCAGGTGCCACCCGGGTCGCGCAGCCAGTCGGCGACGCGTACTGCCTCTGCCTGCTCGCCAAGCCGTGACCGGCTCCTCGACACCACCGCCAGACGCGTGCCCGCCGGCAGTCCTTCCGCCAGCTCGCGCAGCATCGCTACCCGCTCCTCGTCTCCGCCTCCCCGCCCCGCCAGCACCAGCACGGCCGGTCCGTGCGCGGTCAGCCCACCCAGTGCCACCTCCGCGCCGTCGCGGTCACGCAGCTCGAACTCGGCCACGGCGGCACCCAGCTCGCCGTCCGCGGGCACCTCCGCCGCGGCCACCTGCAGCATCTCGCCGGCACCGCCGCCACGCCCGACCAGGCAGACCCCGGCCACCAGCCCGCTGGTCACGCAGCCCAGCGCCACGATCCGCAGGCTGGTGCCGCTGGTGAACCGGTCCGCCACCAACGGCGCAACCGCGAGGCCGATGATCATGCCGACGGTCTGCACCGAGTTGACCACGGCGAACACGCCGCTTCGCACGCTGCGCTGGGTGTTCAGCTGGATCAGGCTGTCTCGCACCACCTCCGTGATGCCGTCCGCCGCGCCGAACAGGAACAGCGCCAGGTAGGCGATCGGCACCGTCGTCGCGTAGGACAACACGAACGCGGATGCGCCCGACGCCATGAACGCCAGACCCACCGACCGCCGCGCCACGCTCTGGCTTCGCATGTAACCGGTCAGGATCTCGCTGCACACATAGCCCGCGCTGATCACCGCCAGGATGTAGCCGTAGGCATGGCTATTGCCCAGCTGCTCGTCGAAGGCCCGTGACACGTCGGAGTTCATGATCCCGATCGCGAG
>Ga0164304_10000172_pt1 | contig 15795 bp, 11 predicted proteins | sample Whisoiple_217_MG_FD_110216 | JGI IMG/M metagenome (GOLD analysis project Ga0164304, IMG submission 110216) | Soil microbial communities amended with pyrogenic organic matter from upstate New York, USA - Whitman soil sample_217_MG | ecosystem: Environmental > Terrestrial > Soil > Agricultural...
AAAAAAGAGGATCAGAGTGACTAAATTTAACAAAACATTTAACAAAACATTTAATCCTTTGAAAAGAGATTAATATTTTGAAAAAAAGGAGCAACATAAGCGAAGAGACCAAAGTGACTAAATTTAACAAAACATTTAACAAAAAATTGTAGAATATTGTATAAAACAATAAAAAATTGTAGAATATTGTGTAAAAAATATTTTTTTTTGATTTGCGGAAATTAAACTATAGGTAAATGCCGCATAGAACCTGCACCAGTAGCCTAAATCCGCATAGTTTAACCCCAGCAGAATTTAACCCTTAATGGCCCAGTAAGTTGGATGCTCACTAGATCCGATAAGCACAGTTTTACTATATAATCGTGTTAATGAGATAGCATTCAAACCTTCAATTGTATCAGTGCTATTTCTATTAATTGTTACTTTATAAGAGCTGATATTAACGAATAGTGTAACTTTTGAACGATTTGCCAAGAATGCCATTGATGCAATAGTTGGAAGTGTCCACCCATCATCTGATGATGGATTCAAATAAATAATATCATAGTTATAAATTTGAGTAGTTGTTAGATTTGATCCGGTCGTTAACGTAAGAGTCTGCGATACAAATCCACCAGTGAAATATAAACTACCATGAATAGTAAAATCTTTTACAGCCACATTGATATAATCAGGCACATTACCATTTACAGGAGATGCCGGATCGATAACAGTTTCACCAGCTTCACGGGGGAAACCAACTACATTTAAATAGTCGCCGCTTTCATCATATACAGTACCAACATATCGCTTATTGTAGAGATCAACTGTGTCAACTCCGGCCGTAAGATTAGTGGGGAATCCAGAACTTAGCGTTAATGTATGAACGCCACTAGCTTCTGTTGAAGATACAACAGTGCGGGCATTTGCAGTATTTGCATTATATCGAATAACCCATCCTTTAAAGTAATCAGTACCAGTAGCGGCGTTTTGAATATTGATGGTTAAATCACCAGATGTATATCCAGCATCAATAACTTGATCATTTAGTTTTGGAGTATCTTGAGTTACTACAGATACAGGAGAACGCTCTGTGACAAAACCGGCATCTTCCGATAACCCATCAGGTCCTGCATTTCCTACAATAATATTATCTGTTAATTTAACCTCATTCATGATACGACCATCAATATAAATATCTTTAGCAACATGTAGATCTTGTACCTTTAAGTCAAGATAATCAGCTAAATTACCATTTCCTGCATCACCAGCTGGATCAATAACTCCCATAAGATCTTCACGAGGAAACCCATAAAGGGTAACCATATTTGTAGATTCATCCCAAATAGTACCGGTATATGACTTATTAAATAGTTGATAAGTTGTTGCTGTTGTAGTAGATGCTCCGGCAGCAGTATCAAATGTTAATACAGGGTTAACACCAGAAGTAGATGCTGTAACAATTGCTCCAACTGTATCAGTGATATCTCCTCCTAATTTAATAACCCATCCTACATAGTAATCTGCCAATCTTGATGTTTGAGTTGCAAGTTCAATTGTAGTAGTTGTGCCTGCCGCATTTGCGGTGCCAGTAAATTTAGGCGTATCTAAGATAACAGCTGACTTAGAACGACGAATAACAAACCCAGCATCTTCTTTTACATTTGCTGGACCAGAGTTAGCAATAACGATATTGTCTTCAACTGTTAAAGTATTTACGTCAATAGTAGTAACGGTTCCGCCTACAATCATATCACCATCAACCGTAAGATTTTGATAAGCATGTAGATCTTTCACTTCTAACGAACCTAGTGTAAATCCATTAGCCGTACTTACTAAACCTGTATCAACAGTAGGTAGAGCTGTTAAACCGTGGAAAATTTTGAATAATCCGGAATCCGATGCATCACGGAATAAACCCGCATATTTAAGTGTGCCGGCATCATCATATTTACCGACAAACCCGATATCTTTTGTATCGTTATCACCAACGGTAGACTCGGTATTAGTTAGAAATAAACTATTTCTAATTTCTAACTCTTCTACATCAATATATCTATATACGGACATTGTATAATATTATACTTTAGTATATATTTTATTTATAAAAAATAATTCTATTTTATAAAAAATAATTCTATTTTATAAAAAATAATTCTTGTAAAATATACTTGCGGCGGATCAAAAGATCACGTATAGTTAAGCCTGGCATACTCTAGACAAATATATACGTGATCTTTTGATCCGCCACATTATGGTATAAAAAATTGAATTTATTATTAGTATAAACATGGAATTAAAGTACATCTTTCATATTAGTGATATCCATATAATGGATAGAAACTATGTGAACATAGTAAATTCTTTTAAAACTCTTATTGCGAAAATTTTAGAGAAAGGCGTTGATAAATCATTATTAATTATATGCGGAGATATCTTTGAATCAAAAAGTTTTTTACAAACTGATGATATATTCTATTATAGACTAATATGTAAAAATTTACAAGATTCAAACATTAGAACGTTAATTATACCAGGCAATCATGATTATAATACTAACTCTGAAAAGGTAAGAGATAATATATCATTATTATCACTAACTTATAGTAATATAATATGCTTAAATAAAACTAATATATACGTGGATCTTTATAATATAAGCAACATTGAATTTCATGTATTTTCACCAATTGACAAGGAGATCCCAAAAAAAGTAACTAGCTTAAAGAATAATTTAGTTGGGGTGGGTGATGTAAATAATAGTATAGATAGTTCTAATAGGATAAAAATAGCATTACTACATGAACCCGTTAATTTTGCAATGTATGATAATGGAACCCCTATTACAAATGCAAGATTTAATATAAATGATTTAACAATGTATGATTACGTACTTTTAGGTGATATACATATGCATCAATTTCTTGATAAACATATAGCTTATTCTGGTAGCTTTGTGCAAAAAACAAAAGGCGAAGGAATAGATAAAGGTTATATATTATGGGATTTAGAGAATAGATCCGGAAAATTTTATAATATCCCGCTACTAGAGATTTATATAAAAATAGAAGCTTATAAAGATCGATGTAATATGATTGATGTATTACCTAATCAAAAAATTAGACATTGTACATTAGTATATAAAGATTGTTCTACTGATTTTGTAGAAAAATTAAAGCAAGAAGTTATTAGCAAATATGGATACATAAATAGAATAATTGACAATTCTAAAATAGGTGTTAATATAACTTCAGAAAATATAAAAGAAGAAGTTAAAACACATGATCACTCCGAAATAATAAAAAGTATTATAAAAGATGAAGATAAGGCACAGGCTATATTAGAACATCACAATAATATTCTAGATAATAGAACAGAACTAGTTTTTACAACATATAAAATTAACTATTTAATATGGTCAAATATATTTTGCTATGGCGAAGATAATTACATTAATTTTAATGATTTTAATAATGATTTAATAATGCTAAATGGAAAAAATAAAGAAGGAAAATCAAGTATTATTGATATATTAATTAGAGCATTATTTAATGAGTGTGAACGAGGATTTAAAGAAGATATTGTAAACAAAACTAAGACCAGGGGCTATATAAAACTAAGTTTTAATGTAGGAGCTGATGAATATATAATTGAACAAATATTTTACCGCATATCTAAAAATCAACATCATAGATTATACAAGAATGGAGAAAATATAACACAAGATACAATAGTTAACACATATTCTTATCTAAGAAATACTATTGGACTAGGTGATTATAAAAACTTTGTTAATTTAACAACGGCACTACAAAATAGAAAATTTTTAGTAGATATGCCGCAAAAAGATCTTATATCTTTGCTAACAAAAATTACAAATGTTGATATATTAAAAGATATTGAGGAGCAAAACAAAAAAGAAATATCTACTCTTAAAGCAATGTGTAAAAAATTCGAATCAGATTTAAAATCATTGCCGGAAATAAAAGAAGAAGAAATAAAAGATCTATCATCAGAAAAAGAATTATTAACGCAGCAGCGTGATAAATATTATAGCAATATTGATACTATTAATAAGCAACTAATAGAAGTAAGTAAAAAATATGATAATACAAATATACCGGAAGATATTCTAGAACTTTTAGAAAATACAAAAAAGGAAATAGAAAAATATTTAAAAGAAGCAGATGCTAAAAATGTAAACTTATCAAGATTTAATAATTTAGAATCTCAAGAAATTAACAATAAGATACAAATTATCAATAATAGTTTACAAAAGATTATAGCCTCACTAGAACTTATACCGACAGAAATCAGGGAAAAATCTGTTGCTGCTGTACAAAAATATATAGCGGATAAAAAATTAGAAACTTCAAATAATCAAACTAGTGACCAAACTAGAGATCAAACTAGAGATCAAACTAGTAAGAATAATCAAACTAGAGATCAAACTAGTAAGAATAATCAAAATAAAGATCAAAAAGACGCTTCCTCCTTAAAGTCTATTAGATCAGAGCTTAATAAGAAAATATTAACATTAACTGAAACAACATATAAACCCAAAGAAAATATCCGGCCAATTCAAGAATTAGAAAAAATAATTTCTGAATATAAAGAACAAGAGTTAATATCTATTGAAAGATGTTCTATTAAATCTCTATTAGAGCTAAATCACGATTATAAAAATGATGAATTAGTTAATTCAGGACTGCCAAATTATGATCAAATAAAATCTAATATTATAGATTTAGAGAAAAAAATAGAACATTTTAATAATAATTTTGGCAATCTTGTATTTGAAAGTAATTGTGACTCATGCTGCTCTAACCAATCACACATATATAGCATTTTTGATATTAGAAGTGAAGTTGGTAATCTAGCATTTATGCAGGATATATATAGTAAAAAAGATGAGATGGAACTTAAATATAAAAATGCAGTAGATTATAAAAATAATAGCTTACAAAATGAAATATTTTTAAGAAATATAAAAGCAAAAGAACAAAATGCTATTATTTCCAAAAATAAAGATAATTATTTAAAAGCTATTGATGAATTAAAAGAAGCAAAAAATAAAGAAAGATGGGCTTTGTTAAAAAAATTAGAACAACAAGAGAATCTTTATAAAGAAGAGGACGCAAAGGCATTAGAGATTAAAAGAATTAAGTTATTGTTTACTAAGGAATACCTTGTTCTTTTAAATAAGTATAATAACTATATTAAATTACAAAAGATAAAAGAATCAAATGGCACTAAAATAGACCATATTAATAAATTAAATAAACTTGAAAAAAGTGCAAAATCAAATCTAGAAAACATTAATGCTAAACTAAGTTTAGTTACAGAAAATTTTCATGTTAAATGTTCTCAATATGAAAATAGAAAAACACTAAATGCAAATATTACGGAATATGCGGAAAAAATAGAATTCTTAAACTTATATGCAAATGTTGTATCATCTAAAACTGGTATACCCAGTTATGTGTTAAAAACAACATGTAAAAAAGTTCAAGATAAATGTAACTTTATATTAGCAAAGATTGTAGATTTTACAATAGAAATTATATTCGATAAAGAGGTTAAAATATATACTATTGAAAATGATATTGCCATACCTGCGCAAATGGGAAGCGGCATGCAAAAGTTTTTACTAGATTTAATATTTAGAATTTCATTAACAGAAATTTCCTCGGTATCATGCCCTAAAACATTATTTGTTGATGAAGGATTCGGAGCACTAGATAAAGAAAATTTTGTTGGCGTGGCAAATATTTTACAAAAATTAAAATCTAACTTTGATTCGTTATTTATAATTTCTCATATTTCTGAGTTAAATAATTATGTTGATATTACAGTTGATATTAAACGTAAAAATTTCCTATCGCAAGTACAGCATGGTAATTTAACATATAATCAACTAGAAATTAGTATAGCAAAAAATATGGACAATAATGGAAATAAAATTAAAGAATTTAAAGATGCTAAGAAAAAAGATAAAATAGTAAAGAAAGAACAAAAATTAGATAATAATGATATTCTTGTTAGAAATTATTGTGATAATAATGGCGGCATTATTAAGATATTATTAGAGGTAAATGATAAAAATGTATTTTGTAAAGGCTGTAATAAAAAATTTATATATAGAGACGGATTTAGCGAAAAGCATATATCTGCGCAATCTCATATTAAAAAGCATAATAAGTTTATTCTAGATTTAATGAAATCTAGTTAACTTATAATATAAACTTACCGATTAGCAAACTATGCCTGTAGCTGGCACTTAGAGCCCACCAGTAGGCTAAATAGCACTAGTTTAAATTCCGGCTAGTTTATTTTTTGCATAGATATTATATAAATATCAGTATTTATATAATATATAAATATGCTAACTAGTAATGTTATATTAATGTTTTATTTAATAACTGCTTTTTATATATTTTATGAATTTATATTATCACAACCAGATATAATACTTTTTATGTTTGCAATTATTCTACTTCCATACTATCTATATTTTCCAATAGTATAGATAATGGACAGGATATTCTATGCCAGCCTAAATGTGGAACTAAATAATATTCATTATTAACATGATTTTTATATATATTTATAGATTTATAAAGATTATATTTTAATACACTACTAATACGTATATTCTCTTGTTTTAATATATTAGTTAGTATTATAATACGCTTACAGAAATAATTAGTATGATATACTTCTACTTTGTTTATATAACTTAGATATTTTTCAACTATTGTTTGTATTGCTGTATAAATGTCTTCTAGTTTATTATCCATATTTCTATATGCTATTTTATTAACATTGTTTTCTTGAGATTTATTTTGTTCTTGTTGCATTATAATTAATAATTTTATATAAATTTACAAAAAAGTAAAATGATTATAATTTATTCATTTATAAGAATATTTATAAATATACATTTTTATTCTTACAGCATTATCTTATTTTTTACATAAGTGGTTGTAAAATATTACCAAAATCAATATTTTCCTCACTAAGTTTATTCACAAGCATGCTTATTGGGATATCACTTCCAAATTTTTCTAATGAGATTGTTCCTTGGTAAATTTTTAACATAATGAAATACAAAACTTCATTTGTAGGCTTAGTAACATCAAAATCGTTAGTATTCCAAATACAACCTCCGCGTCTTGGCACATTCATTATTGTTCCATCACTATCAACTTTATATATTGATATAAATACAGATAACCATGTATCACGATCAAATAATTGTATTTGTTTTTTTCCATGTGTTTTATGAAGAGATCTGATATAAAATTCACCTAAATATTGATCTTTAAAATAATCAATATCACATTTGATAACAGCTTCGATATCATTTTTTGATCCAGCAAAAATTTTAAATTTTTTATCATTCATCCAAACATAAAATTTTTTATCAATAATATTTAATGTCTTACTTAAATCATCTATATATTCATATATTTTTTCACAATCTATATTAACTTCTTTTTTTACAAGATTATCACTTACAAAACTGGTATTTACAGGATCGACATTTACAGGATCGACATTTACAGGATCGGCGTTTCCAAAATTAGTATCTTCAGGTTGTGGTGATTCGTAAGATACGGGTGTATCAACATTTGATGAAACCGGCACCAAAATTTGCTTAATGTGTTCTAACATTATATACTAAATATAAATTCATTTTTTTCATTGCTGTTTCATTTATAAAAATATATGTAAAAAATGATTTTTTTTTATTTGATAAATGTACTCTATCGCAACTATTGACGCCGCCACTACATCAACAATACGAGATGCTTTCAACATATCTGATGATACTAACGTTGAACCGTTCAATGTAGATTTCATTAAAGAGTATGTAGATTTCGACAAATTTGTTTTAGACCATCCACTTAAATTTGTTGAAGGTATGATAGTAGCATTTAATGCAGAAGAAAAGTCATTAAAAGTTCTACGAGTAAATACATTTTTATTTATGGGCATTTGAACTGTTAGAAAAAAGGTAGAAAAAGATAGAAAATTTACTATTTTTTATAACTTCTATGACCATATAATTTGGAGCTATAAACTGTTATTATTTCTATTAAATCTTCTGTAACTTTTTGTTCATATGTTATTTCATCTTTATTTTCTATTACAATATTAGTTTTAGAATATGTTACCATGATATATTCTAACATTTCATATCCAATTCTACATAATCTATCTTTATATGTGATTATTAATTCTTCTAACTTATTTTTAATAGCTAGGTCAATAATTTTTAACAACCCCTTGCGCTTAAAGTTTATTCCGCTACCTATATCTTTAATAATCTCATGCGTTGGATATTTATTTTTTAAATAATTTGCCTGGGTTTCTAAATCATTCTTTTGTTCATATGTAGAAACTCTGCAGTAACATACTTTAACTTTTTTATTTATATCATTTTTGTCTAAATAAGAATCTATGTTATATTTTCTCCAACCTCCTTTAGTTAAAATATAATCAATCTTTCCTGCCTTTGCCCAATTCTGTAAGGTCTTTCTACAAACTCCTAAAATATAGCAAGCGTCTTTTGAACTATAGTATTTTATCATATAAAAAATTGATTTTTATTTTTAACATAAACATATTAGCTATTATGTTAGCTAAAATAGATCCAAAGAATGTTATCAACTCTTCTTTATGGAAGCCGTGGGATATAGCTTTTAACTATGTAATAAATACTAATTCTTGGTTTGATATTAAGGCTATGAAATTACCTAATGATGATTATATTAATCTAGAAAAAATTTCTAATATCAGAACTAAACCTATAATAATAAAACCTAATACGCTACAACGGAGTATATTACTTGAGTGGAATGAAGTTTATAGACAGGTATATAATATAACGGTTGCTTATTTTAAAACTAATAAAGTTACATCATTTATTACAGCAAGAAAAATAATAGATGCTAAAATAGCTGAAAATAAAGTCTTAACAAAATTGTCAGATGATTACAAGATACCAAAACATACTAGAGATAATGCTATAAAAGACTGTATTAAAGCTTATAAAACAGCATTTGCTAATATCAAAGCTAAAAACATTAAGTTCTTTAAAATTAGATATAAGAAAAAATCTCACCATCTAAGTTCTATTGTAATAGAACCAGCTGCATTTTCTAAAGTTAAAAATGCTTTTGCTATAAAAGCGTTAGGCAATATAGAAAGCAGTGAACCACTTACTGGTATAGATAAAGAATGTAGATTATGTTACAATAGTAGAACTGGAAAATTTGTTTTAAGAGTGCCATATGATAAGATTGTAGAAAATAAAGTTAGCTATAACAGATCAACTTGCTCTATGGATCCAGGCATGAGAACTTTTCAAACAATTTATACAAAAGATGGAAATTGCTTTGAAATAGCTACAACTGATGTAAATAGACAAATTTATAAGCTAATAAAGAAAATAAATAATCCATACACAGAAAATCCAAAACATAAAAAATATCTTAATAGATTAAGAGAAAAATTAACAAATAAAATTAAAGACATGCATTACAAAACTTGTAAGTTCTTATGTAAATCGTTTGACACAATAGTGATTGGAAATATGAGTACAAGATCTATTGTATCTAACAAGAAAAACTTACGACCAGTTGTTAAGCAATATTGTTACGCTTTATCTCATTATCTATTTAAAGAAAGATTACAAAATAAAGCTGAAGAATACAATTGCAAAGTATTAGTTGTAGATGAAAGCTATACATCTAAAACTTGTGGAGGTTGTGGTTTAATTAATGATAAACTAGGTTCAAGCAAAATGTTTCGATGTAAAGTTTGCAATTTTACATGTGATAGAGATATTAATGGAGCTAGAAACATTTTGATAAAATCAAAGATATAATTAGTTATATACAAGGTCTTCGCTTAAGATCTTTAATGAAAAGGTTATAAATTAGTCTAGAACTAGAGGTTTAACAACTTTTAGCATATAACTAATTTATACGTAGATTCTACGTTTTTCTACCTTTTCTTAAGCGGTGTAATCTCTAAAATAAAAAATCATGGTTTATTACAAAATTATCTTAAGGATTTTTTAGATGATGTTTGTTTTGATTATGTTTTACATACTGAACAGAATGAAGAAATTAAATATGATCTAGCATTTAAAAATTTAAGTATATTTGTTGATGTAAATGAAAGTTTAAATTCTAATTATACCGTATACAAGTTTTTAACTATTTTCAATAATTCGAATATCAATATAATTTTATTATAAATAACTTTGTTTAATAAGATTTTTTTATATAAAAAATTAATGCAATATTCATTATTTTAAAAAATATTTTAAACATTAATTTAAAATAACGAATATATAAAATAATATGGATAAAGATGTTTATATCTCAGCAAACAAGATTACAAAACAATTTGATATTACATCAAATACCTTGCGAAAGTGGGCCGAAGATGGCAAAATTAGATTTTTACGACCAAATACTGATTGTAAATCAGGCGGAAAAAGAATCTATCATATCGAAGATATCAAATCAATCTTTGGAATTAAAAATAATCAACTTGATAGAAAAACAATTTGCTATGCAAGAGTTAGTTCAAGTCACCAAAAAGAAGATCTTGAAAGACAAATTAAATACCTCAAAGAAAGTTACCCAGACGCAGAAATCATCAAAGATATTGGGTCTGGACTTAACTGGAATAGATCAGGATTTAAAACCCTTTTGGAACAAGTTTACAGCGGAGTTATCGAAAAAGTTGTGGTGTCCTACCGAGATAGGCTGTGTAGATTTGGACTTGAACTTGTTGAATGGATCTTCAAAAAATCTAATACAAAACTCCTGGTTCTCGGTACAGATCCAGGAACCCAAGATCTGTCAAGAGAGTTATCTGAAGACTTGCTTGCCATTACTACAGTCTTTGTCGCAAAAAATAATGGACTCAGGTCAGCAAAATATAAGCGAGAAAGAGCTAATAAATGCAATAAAGATAAGAATATATCCAACTCAGAAACAGAAACAGACAATTAAAGAATGGATTGGCTTGCAAAGATGGATATATAACAAGTGTTTATCTAGACATAAAGATAATCAACAAAATAATAAAAAAACAACATTACAGGATTTAAGAGATAACGTATACAAAAATATTAATTTTGAGACAGAAAATACCTGGGTCAAGGATTATGAATTTGATTTACGTGATGAAGCGGCTAGAGATTTTATGAAAAATTTAAAATCAAACTTAGCTAAAGGAACTAAGTTTAACATTGAATTCCGAAGTTTAAAGAAACAAAATAAGCAAGGATTTTGTTTAAATGTTTTAAAAAAGAAATGGAATAAAAAGAAAAATTATTACTCCGATGTATTTAGACCTGATAGATTAAAAAGTCATCAAACATTACCTAAGGAACTAGAGTGTGATTCTAGACTAATAAAAAATAATCTAAAAGAATATTATTTAGCTCTTCCTGTAAGATCTAGAATTAAATGCGATAACCAAGCTAAAAATTCTATGATCTTTTTAGATCCAGGAGTTAAAAATTTTCTTGTAGGTTATGATCCATCAGGTAAAGTGATAACTTTTGGAAAATCTGACTCAGCTAAAATAGCTAGATTACTCTTTTATAAAAGAAAATTAAGTTCTAAAATAAGTTTAGAAACTATAAAGAAAAGGAAAAAAAGTTTTAGCAATGCATTGCTAAAACTAAACAAAAAAATTAGTAATTTAGTTAGCGATCTACATAAAAAAATAGCAAAGTACCTTTGTGTAAATTACAATAAAATATATTTACCAAGATTAAATTTTCATAACTTTAAAAAGTTAAATAAGCGATCTAAAACACTTATGTGTTCATATAGACATTGTGAGTTTTTAGATAAGCTAAAAAATAAAGCAAATATTTACAAAAGTTCTGTTTACGAAGTAGATGAAGCATTTACATCAAAAACATGTTCAAATTGTGGTTTTATTAAATCTAATTTAAAAAATAATAATATCTACAACTGTGATAATTGCCAATCTATAATTGGAAGAGATAGTAACGCAGCTAAAAACATAATGTTACGTTACTTTTCTAATAAAATTGAGCTAGATGAATTATCATCTAGCATTGAGGCCTAGCTCCTTTATTATTCATAATAAAGCTATGTTATTGAAAATAATTTTCAATAATTAAACAATATTTGATTTATTCAAATATGACCTAGGCGCGGAAGATATAGAAAACAAAAAGAAAATGACAAAGGAACTTGGTAAATTTCTACACATTATAGATTTTAGCAAAATATATATAAAGAATGACCTGGTAGAATTAAATAGATTTATAAATAATTCAAAATATTATAAAACTATTATTGGAGATATTATTGACAGCATATGCACATTATTACAAAATGTCATAAAAGATTTTTGTAGTATATATGCATCATATCTGATAACATTATCATCACTAAATACAATTATCAACACAAATGATAATAATTTAGAAAAATGTAAAGAATATATACAACAAAATAAAATAATGATCAATAATTGTAATGATATTTCTATAACGAATAATTATATTAAAGAAAATAAATCGCGCGTTAAATTATTAGAAAACTATGATAAAAAAATAGAATCAAGGTTTAAATTAATAGAAGCAATAAATGATCCATCAAGTGAATTTACGAATATATTAAATTTTATAAAAAATAAAGAAAGCGGTACAATTGATGTTTTTATTAACGAGATAAAAGACTATGCATTTAATCGTGATTATAACACAAATACAATAAGTAATAACGTAAAATCTATAGTTAAGTGCGATTCTAATCCAGATATGAATTATTTTACTGGCGATAAATGCATTACATTTAAAGAGTTGGTAGATTTGTTAAATATCAATGACAAAAATGTAAAAAAATTTATTCAGACTATAAAAGTAGTATGTAAAGATGTTAAATCTTACAACATTGATGATAAACTATTTTCATGGACAGATATTTTGGAAATTATGACAATAAGTAAAGAAATAGACAAAAGTCTACGAGTTATATCAATTGCTTATAAAAGAGAAAATGATATTGTATGTAAAAAAATATTAGATAATATCAGAAAGTATTCACCACTCAATAATTTATAATTTTCTAAACTTGGAAATTATATTTTATTTTTTTAAGATTTTATCAAAAAATCTAATATATAAAAGTATTTTAATACCTTAATATTTTAATATTTTAATATTTTAATAACATAGATTGTAACATATAGTCAAAATTAGCAGGTTTATAATCTATGCTTTTTAATATTTTTGTGGTGCTCTTATTATAAACTATCCATTTTCCCGGCATCTTCGATTTTCTATATTCTGGCGAATCATATTTTAAATCACCATTTCTATATATAACTTTATAATGCTCAACTGTCATTTTCGCTTCTTTTTCTGAAGAGCAAACTTTTGACATATTACTATTATGTACAATATTAAATGCTTTATTAACATCTATGTTAAAAACTATAGTTGTTGTATAAACTTGTTGTAATAATTTTCCTAATAACATTACAACTTTAACTATATCTTTTTGTTTTATGCTATCTTTTATACGTAAATTAAGATCTAATATTTTATTTACAAAATGTTTAACTATTTCTTTATTTTTTAATATAGGAAATTTTTTATCAGTAAATGTTAACTTACTTAACTCTCTTAATAATTTAGATTTAGATTCTAATTCTATTTTACTTTCGATGGTTATATCAGATGTACTATGTATACTATTTGCATGTAAATACATTTTTGATACCATATCATAGAATATCATAGATTCTTTATTCAATTCATGTAGTTTTATAAAACTTTTATCATAATAATTTATAACAGAAATGGCAGACTTGGAATCTTTCGCACCAATTGTTATTTGCATACCATATATAACATATATAATATCAATTAATGCATCAATAATTTCGCTATAATTATTTGTTAAAACCGCATCTTTTAATTCATTGATTTCTTCCTCTACAAGAGAATATCTATATATTACATGATCCTCAGCGTTTCTAAAAATATCATCAAGTTCATCGGTATAATGATATACTTCAAATACATTATTAAATTCTACCACAGAATTAAAATGTTCTAATGCTAATACAACTTCATTCTCTATATCTTTATCAGGCAATAGCTCTTCCCAAAATGATTTTTTCTTCTGTAATGTTTTAGACGAAGAAGCGGGCATAGACGAGGATATCGATGAAGATGAAGATCTTGATGGTGGTATTGGTAATACCACTGGTTCTACATATGTTGTTTGCATAGATTCTTTATTATATTGAGATGGGTTTACTGAATTTGCCGGATATGAGATTGGAGGAGGCGGTATCATTAAATTACTAGATATTTTATTCATTTTTTTTATCATATCGCTATGTAAATCATCAACTATAATACTTGATGAGTCACCTGAATTCGAATATAAGTATGAGTATTGGTCAACTTCCAGAGAAGAAGTTAAATCATTTAAATGTTGTTCTATCGTTTTTGCGTCAGTATTATTTCTGGAGTTTTCATCCTTATTGATGCTATACCTATTGTTGATGATATTATTATAGTTATAATTATCATAATTACCATTATTATTGTCATAATTGATATTATTATAATTATCATTATCATTATCATACATATGCAAAAATTCAGAAAAGTCTACACTTATATCATCTGATGCAACGCGCTTACAATTTACATTAAGTGGCGTATTTACAATATTGTTACTATTTATATTATCAAATATTAGATAATTTTTTTTACGCATTTATAGAATATATTCCTATTAATTTTAATTTATTTTTATAGTTATATTAATTTAATACAACTTACTAGAAAATATATACAATAAGTTGCTACTATAATTAGACATATCTTGATATATATACATAATGTTCCAATTTAATTTACTACTAAATTCTATTATACATGATTCAGATAATCTTTGATATTCGCTAATATAGTTCCATTCTAACATATCGCTAAATTCTCTGATCATTTCTATTGATAAATCTTGGTATTTGCTAATATTATACCAAGACACTTTATGTGTAAAATCTCTTATGCATTTATCTGATAATTTATGCTGACTAATATAATACCAATCTAAATAATTATCATATTCTCTAATTAGTTCTTCTGATATATCATTAACTGAAACTGATAACCAATTGACTGGTATATTTTGTGATATCATAAATCTTGCTAATTCAGCGTTATTACTAATTATATTTTCTTCAACTGATGTTAAACTTAGTAGATATTTAATAGTCTTTTTTGATAAAAATGCATTAAATGGTATAATTAGATCATATCTATTAGTATACGCTATTATAATATCTAGTATTTCATATGGAAATATTATTGCCTCCATTATCAAATATACTATAATAGATCTATATATAATAGATCATATATAATATAACATTATACAAAAATATCATAGTAGAACTATAATATATCATATTATAGTTCTAGGAAAAAATTGATTTTTTTTCTAGGATAAAATGAATTACTTGGACAATCAAGGTATCAACACTCCATGGAAAAACGTAGATGAATGCATCCAGTTGGTAAAACTGAGAAACATTCTTGATGCTAATAATGTTTCTATGCAGGAGATAAAAGCATCGGAAATTTACAAATACAAAGGTTCCGTCAACAAAAATTCGTTAAAGGATCAATCTCAATTTTTACAATTATTTGAGGATGCTTATAAAGCAAACACACATCTTTATGGTGTGCTATCCGCAACTCTAACTGCAAGATCTAGTGAAGTT
>Ga0164304_10000173_pt1 | contig 15764 bp, 14 predicted proteins | sample Whisoiple_217_MG_FD_110216 | JGI IMG/M metagenome (GOLD analysis project Ga0164304, IMG submission 110216) | Soil microbial communities amended with pyrogenic organic matter from upstate New York, USA - Whitman soil sample_217_MG | ecosystem: Environmental > Terrestrial > Soil > Agricultural...
AGGGTCTTCATCAAGAGCGGAATGCCACCCGCCTCGAACATGTCCCTGGCGACGTAGCGTCCGCCGGGCTTCAGGTCGGCGATGTAAGGCGTGCGCTTGAAAATTTCGGCGACGTCGAAGAGATCGAACTTGATGCCGGCTTCGTGCGCCATTGCCGGCAGGTGCAGCGCTCCGTTGGTCGAGCCGCCGGTCGCGGCCACCACGGTCGCTGCATTCTCCAGCGCTTTTAAGGTGACGATGTCGCGCGGCCGGATGTTGCGCGAGACGAGCTCCATGACCATCTCGCCGGCCAGCATGCAGAAGCGGTCGCGGATTTCGTACGGTGCCGGCGCGCCGGCGGAGTAAGGCAGCGCAAGGCCGATTGCCTCGGAAACGGTCGCCATCGTGTTGGCGGTGAACTGCGCGCCGCATGCGCCGGCGGAGGGACAGGCGACGGTCTCGAGTTCGTCGAGATCCTCGTCCGACATCGCGCCGACCGAGTGCTGGCCGACCGCTTCGAACAGATCCTGCACCGTCACCGGCTGTCCGCGGAACGAGCCCGGCAGGATCGAGCCGCCATAGATGAAGATTGACGGCACGTTGAGGCGCAGCATCGCCATCATCATGCCGGGCAGCGACTTGTCGCAGCCGGCGAGACCAACGAGCGCGTCGTAGCAATGGCCGCGCATGGTCAGCTCGACCGAATCGGCGATGACCTCCCGCGAAACTAGCGAGGATTTCATCCCCTGGTGACCCATGGCGATGCCGTCGGTCACCGTGATCGTGCAGAATTCGCGCGGCGTGCCTTTGGCAGCGGCGACGCCCTTCTTCACCGCCTGCGCCTGACGCATGAGCGCGATGTTGCAGGGCGCAGCTTCGTTCCAGCAGGAGGCGACGCCGACGAGCGGCTGATGGATCTGCTCGCGGGTGAGCCCCATCGCATAAAGATACGAGCGATGCGGCGCGCGCTCCGGCCCTTCGGTAACATGCCGGCTCGGAAGCTTCGATTTGTCGACCGCGCGCGCGTCCATTTGCTCCTCAACCCAAAACTCGGCCCGCGGCGCGCGAGGTGCCTCGCTCACCGTGTCGCCGCGTGGCGCGGCAATCCCCCACTGGCTGATAAGTGCGTACCGAACCGGCGTTCCGCTAGAGCGGACGTGACCTGCGGTGCCTCACCGGCTCCTTTTGATCATTCAAATTAGCCGCTGATTCATGGCTGAATGCAGGCACATTTTGTGACCAAGTTTTGCCTTGGAAAGAAGCACTTGCGCTGTGTCGCCGAAGTCACAAGCGCGACGCCGAGACTTCGCGAAATCGTGTGTCAAAATGAAAAGGCCCGGCACTGAGCCGGGGCCTTCGCAAAATCACAGTGGAAGTCAGTAGCGCGCGACAACCGGCGCCGCCGGCTCCCAGCCGAAACGGTAGTTCAAGCCGGCGCGCACGATGTGGCCCTTCTCGCGCACCGAAGCGGTCGAAAAGCCGCCCGTCACCGAGGCGAAATTCGTGAACGCGCCACCGTCGCGGTGCCGAAAACAGGGGCGCTGAAATTGACCGCCGGCGGCGAAGGATTGAAGAGCGTCGACGACACTGTGTCCTGCCGGGGCAGGCCCTGCATGTCGGCTTCGACACCTGCGACGATCGGACCGAATTGCCAGTTGAAACCGATCTGTCCGCCGCCGATGAACCTAGTTTGCCGACTCGGCAGGGCGAGTGGATAGGCACCGATCGATTGCGCCGCGGCGAAACCGGATGGAAACGCGCCGAAATCTACAGAGGGCGTCAGCGCGATCGTCGAGGAGCCGCCGAATGCAGCCCCGGCATTCACGCCGACATAAAGGCCGCTCCACGTAAAGATCGGCGCGGCGGAATATAGACGGCTGGAGGCGCCTTCCGGGACGGAAGGTCTGCGACGAATGCCGCGACCGCCAAAGACGACAGCGCAACCGCGGAGAAAAGCGGTCTCACAAGCATGAGGGACCTCCTGCGACTTGCACAGTAGGCAGGGAATTCAAGATTCTCGCAATCCGGCGGGCCGTCTCCGCTCCGTATTAGAGCGAGAGTGACCCTTTCGCCACACGCTCACCGGGCGCCCTGCGGGTCATCAACGGAGGTAATCTTACCGGTTATTCTGCAGCGCCCGTGCCACCGCCGCTGCTTGAATGTGCGATGCCGCACGCAACCCATCGGCTACCTGAGCTGTTAGAGGAGCGGGAAGCGAGGGTAATAATAATGGTCAGCAGGGACGCGTCCGAAAAAAGCTCTGGGAAGGCGGGTCTGCTTGCTTTCCTGGCGGCGTTCGCGTTTGCCGGCGCGGCGTCGGCCCAGAGTTCCAATCCATTCGCGTTCCTTTTCGGCGGCTCCCCCATGGAAGGCCGCTCGGCCTATGTCCCGGCGCCGAGCTACGTGCCGGCGCCTTCCTTTGGATACGGATACCGGACGCCTTCATACGGCTATTCCGATCCGTACAACCGCGACGTCGATGGTGAGGGTCAGCTGCGGCCGAGTGAGCCCGCCCATTACGGCCCCTCGCCAGAAGAAGTGATGGCCGCGATCAAGGCCGTGAAGGGCGGCAAGGGGCCGCTCGGGCCGTTCGTCAATGACCCGACGCTGCGCTCCGGCGATGTCGTCGTCACCACAAAAGGCTTGATGGTCTATCGCGGCGGCGGCGGTCCGCCGCATCGGGAAAGCGACTTCGTCAGCGTCTCAAACGCCTCGGGTCTCGTCGCAAACAGACAGACCCTGATCTCGCTCGAAAAAGCGAGCCGGCTGACGCCGCACAAACCGCTTGGCGTCGAGGCGAAGCGTTCGCGCAAGCCCGCGCCGGAACTCGCGAGCTCTGCCAAGGCAGCGCGTTAGAGCCGCGCCAGCCGCTCCAGCGCGGCACGCATTTTGGCGATGCGCGCTACGGCCTCGGCCCGGCGCTCGCGATTCTCTTCCACCACCTCTTCCGGCGCCCGCTCGATAAAATCAGGATTGGCGAGTTTCGCATCGAGCTTGGCGCCGTCTTTTTCTTCTCGCGCGATCTCCTTCTGCAGGCGGGCGCGCTCGGCGGTGATGTCGATGAAGTCCCCGAGCGGCAGCGCGATTGTCGCGTGTCCGACGATCGCCTGCACGGCGCCGGCCGGGGCCGCGGGGGCGGTACCGATCTCGGAGAGGCGCGCCAGGCGGCGAATCGTCTCGTTCCATTTGGCGGCCCGGGCGGCCACGTCAGGCGCCACATCGACCAGGATGACAGGAATCTGCGCCGCAGGCGGCACGTTAAGCTCGGCGCGGATCGAGCGGACTTCCGAAATCAGAGCGATCATCCAGCCGATCTGCGCCTCGTCCTGGGGGCTTCCGTAGCCGGTTAGGTCCGGCCATGGCGCCAGCGCCAGCACATTGTCGAACCGCGGCGCGGTACGCGTCTGGTGCCACAATTCTTCGGTCAGGAACGGCATGAAGGGGTGGAGCAGCTTCAGGCAAATCTCCAGGACGAATGCAATGGTCTCGCGCGTTTCCTGCTGCTCTTCTTCGCTGCCGCCGGCAAGCAGGGGTTTGACCAGTTCGAGATACCAATCGCAGACGACGTTCCAGATGAAGCGGTAGACCGCCTGCGCCGCGTCGTTGAAGCGGTAAGCTTGAATCGACGCGGTCACTTCGGCAGCCGCAGATGCGGCCTGTGAAAGAATCCAACGGTTGATCTCGACCGAGTTCAAGCGGAACTCATAAGCGTCGAGATGCACGCAATTGTTCATCTCGGCGAAGCGGAAGGCGTTCCAGAGCTTGGTCGCGAAATTGCGATAACCTTCGACGCGCGACGTCGAGAGCTTCACGTCGCGTCCTTGCGCCGCAAGCGCCGCAAGCGTGAAACGCAGCGCATCAGCGCCGTATTCATCGATCAGATGCAGGGGATCGATGACATTGCCCTTCGACTTCGACATTTTCGCGCCCTTCTCGTCGCGGACGAGCGCGTGAATGTAGATATCGCGGAACGGCACTTCGTGACGAAAGTGCAGACCCATCATCATCATCCGGGCGACCCAGAAGAAGATGATGTCGAAGCCGGTGACGAGGACGCTGGTCGGATAATAGCGCTTCAATTCCGGAGTTTCGTCGGGCCAGCCGAGCGTCGAGAATGGCCAGAGCGCGGACGAAAACCACGTGTCGAGCACGTCCTCGTCGCGCGTCAGAAGCTCGCGCGAGCGCTGCGGGTCCTCGGCGATCCGCGCAGCTTCTTCGTCGTCATAGATTTCGCGCGTGACGGCATCGCCGAGCGCCTCAGCAATGGCCTCTTCTTCGGTTTCAGCGACATAGATCGCGCCCCATGGCGCATACCACGCCGGGATCTGGTGACCCCACCAGAGCTGGCGCGAAATGCACCAGGGCTCGATGTTTTCGAGCCAATCGAAATAGGTTTTCTCCCAATTTCTGGGAATGAAATTGGCGCGGCCCTCGCGCACCGCGGCAAGCGCGGGCTGTGCCAGCGTCTTCGCGTCGACATACCATTGGTCCGTAAGCCACGGCTCGACGACAGCACCCGAACGCTCGCCGTGCGGCACGACATGCGTATGCGGCTCGGTCGCGGCAAGCAGACCGCGCGCTTCCATCATCTCGACGACGCGTTTGCGCGCGACGAAGCGATCCTGATCGTCAAGCGCAGCGATCGTTTCGTTAAGGTCAGCCGATTGCGGCACGCCGGCAAGAAAGGATTCGTTATCGCGCAGCGTGATCTTCGCGTCGGCATCGAGCACATTGACGAGCGGCAGGTCGTGGCGGCGCCCGACTTCGAAATCGTTGAAGTCATGCGCCGGCGTGATTTTGACCGCGCCCGTTCCCTTTTCCGGATCGGAATACGCGTCGGTCACGATCGGAATCGATCTGCCGACGAGAGGCAGCCGCACACGCTTGCGGTGCAGATGCCGGTAGCGCTCGTCGTCGGGATGCACGGCGACGGCGGTGTCGCCGAGCATCGTCTCGGGCCGCGTCGTCGCCACCGTGATGAACTCGCCGGTGTCGCGTCCGGATTGATCGATCACCGGATATTTGAATTGCCACAGGCTGCCTTTGACTTCGACCTGCTGCACTTCGAGATCGGAGATCGCTGTTTGCAGTTTCGGATCGTAATTGACGAGGCGTTTGTCCTTGTAGATCAGCCCCTCGCGATAAAGCTGCACGAAAACCTTCGCCACCGCGCGCGACAGCCCTTCGTCCATGGTGAAGCGCTCGCGCGCCCAATCGCATGAGGCGCCGAGGCGCTTCAGCTGATTGACGATTGCGCCGCCGGATTCAGCCTTCCAGGCCCAGACATATTCCAGAAATTTCTCGCGCCCGAGATCGCGGCGGTTCGGCTCCTGCCGCTCCATGAGCTGGCGCTCGACGACCATCTGCGTCGCAATACCGGCGTGGTCGGTGCCCGGCTGCCAGAGCACGTCCTTGCCGCGCATGCGCTCGAAGCGGCACAGAATATCCTGCAGCGTGTTGTTGAGCGCGTGCCCCATATGCAGCGAACCGGTGACGTTCGGCGGCGGGATGACCATCGAGAAGGGCGGCGCGTTCATCCGGTCCGGCCGCCCGGCGCGAAACGCCCCTGCCCGCTCCCATGCCGCGGAAACGCGGGCTTCCACGGCGGCAGGATCGAACGTCTTGTCCATGAGGCTTTCGGTTGGTCGGCGAAGCGGGAAACGAGGCCGCTTAAAGGCGATCCCGGACGGAGAAGTCAAACATTCGCGGAGCGCCTGGCATCGGTTTTCATTCGACAGCGCTACGCTTCAAGCGTATAAAAAGCCCGTGGGAGTTCGAGTGGGACGAGGCGAAGAGCGAGAAGAATGTCCGTGCACGCAAGTTGGATTTCGCCTCGCGACCCTGATCTTCGACGGCCCGGTCCTCGAAAAAATCGATGATCGCGCCGATTATGCGGAGACGCGCATTCGGGCAATCGGTGCTGCAGAAAGGGAAATCTTGTTCATCGTATACACGTATCGGGGGGCAGCTCGCCGCATCATCTCGGTCCGACTCGCCAAAGCAAAGGAGCGCGCCCAGTGGCTATCGTTCGTAAATCGCTAGAGGAGATCAAGGTGGGTAAATCGAACGTCGATCACGAAGCACTTGCCCGCGTGACCGAGGATGACATTCGCCGCCATCAGATCGAGGATGGCGAAGATCCAGATGCGTCTCTTGAGGGATTCACCTGGAATATCCCGGCGAAGCTAGTTCGCGAGAAACTGCGCATGACACAGGAAGAGATGGCGCACATGCTGCGTATTCCTGTTGCGACCCTGCGGAATTGGGAACAGGACAGGGTCAGACCCGATCCTGCAGCGCGCGCATTGCTGACGCTTCTGTTCAGCCTGCCGGACCAAGCAAAGAAGGTGCTGGCGGCAGCGGAGTAATTTGCCGGCTCCGCGGCTACCGCCCGCCGCGGGCGACGCGCTCGATCTCGGCGCGGACTAGCCGCTCGACCATGACCGGCAGGTTGTCGTCGAGCCAAGCTTTCAGCATCGGTTGGAGCATTTCGCGGGCGGTGCGCGCAATGAGGTCGGAATCGCGCAGGAACATGCTCGTCGCCAGCGACTGGAACGAGGAAGCCACCGAGGCATCGGTGGCAGGGGAGACAAGCCGGGTTCGCTCATTGTCGGGATGCTCGCGGGCTGTGACCGAGGCGCCGTGCTCTTCCTCTCGGAAAGCCTCGTCGCGCACCGGACCGCGCAGCTCGTATTCCTCCGCCATTCGTCCTTGAGCACCGTATCCCTCATCGCCGGCCTGGTGCGATTCCGGGCGGGCGGCGCCAGCTGAAAGCTGGGGTTGTTCGGCAATGGCCGCATCCGCTTCGCCCGGCGCTCGCGGCGAAGAGCTTTCCGGGACGGCAACGAGATGCACTTGCAGCGCCGGCGAGGACGCGGCCGGCTGACGTGGCAAATCCGATCGCCGCTCCGGCTCGGTTGAGACCAGCGTCGCCGCCGGTTCACGCGTGACTAAGGCGGGGCGCCGCACCAGCGGCAGGGCATCGTCGTCGGCAATGATTCGCCGGATCGAGGCGAGAATCTCCTCCATCGAGGGTTCGTGCGCCCGCTGCTCCGACTCGAGGCTTGGATGAGAAGGCTGCGGGTTTGCTGTGCTCATGGCCTTGCGCGCATCTGCGCCGCTGGATCACTCGACGAGCGCGCGCCACAACGCGCTGCCGCCCCGATTCGCGATGCAAAGGCGAGAGTCTCACGCGGTCGGGGGCTCCGCAAGCGGCCCCCTGCACTCGCCTGTAGAAATCGCGGTGACGGAGCCGGCCGATTCGCCGCTCAGCGCCAATCCGGATTCTGCGTGCCCCACCACTTGCCCTTGACTTGATCGAAATGGACGGTCGGGTCATAGAGGATCACGTCAAGCCCGAGGTTCTCCGCCGTCAGTTTGCCGATCGCCGCGTAAACCGCATAGGACGCCACCACGCGATCGCGCTGTGCACTGACGAGGCTCACGCGCGCATTGAGCAACGTCTGCTGCGCGTTGAGGACGTCCAGCGTCGTGCGCTGGCCGACGCGTGCCTCTTCGCGCGTGCCGGCAAGGGCAATCTCGGCAGCCGTGACGGCCGATTGCGCGGAATAGATCGTCGCCCGCGCCGTCTCGAGTAGACCCCAGGTCGACACGATCGTGGCGCGCACCGTGTCGCGCTGCAGGTCGGCATTGAGCCGCGCCTGCCCAAGCTGCTCCTTCGCCTGGCGGATGTTGGCGTATTCGATGCCGCCTTGATAAATCGGCACGTTGAGCTGCAGCTGACCCACGGCGGTGAGAACCTGAGTTCTCGGTATGCCCGAAGGGTCCCAGTTCTGGTTGACCGAGGCGACAGCATTCAGCGTCGGCAACAATGCGCCTTCCTGAATTTTGACATTCAGCGCCGCGATATCGACCTGATGGAAGGCTGCGACGACGCCCGGATGCTCGACCAGCCCGAGCGCGATCGCCGCCGTCAGCGTTTTCGGCAATAGCCGCTCGATCGTTTGCGCCGGCTCGAGGCGGCGCGGTTCGACGCCGATGATCTGGCGGTAATTGGCGATGCTGTTCTGCAGATTGGCCTGCGCGGTGTAGAAATCCGAACGCGCCTGCGCCAGGCTCGATTGCGCCTGCGCCACGTCCGTGCGGGTCACCTCGCCCACCTCGAAACGATCGCGCGTCTGCCGCAGCTGTTCCTCAAGGACGGTGATATTGTTCTTGCGCAGATTGAGGATAGCGGTGTCGCGCAGCACGTTCATGTAGGCCGTCGCCCCGTTCTGCAGGGTATTCTGCTCGGTCAGCCGCATCGTCTCGCGCGCCGCATCGATCTGCGATTCCGCCTGTTTCGCCGAGTTGCGGGTGCGCTCGCCGTTGTAGAAATTTTGCTGGACGCTGACGCCGACGCCGCGCGGAAAGCTTAGGTTCTGGGTGTGGACGTGAATGGTCGAACTGCCGCCTCCGGAACCGCTGGCGGCTCCGGAACCGGTGCCGCTCGAGGTACTGCTACTCGAGCTCCCGGGGGCTAAATCCGCACGGTTCTCCTGATATGCCACGCCCGCATTGCCCGTCCCCGTCACAGTAGGCCGAAACCCGGAAAGCGCGCGCGGTAGATTCTCGTCAGTGGCGCGGACACTGGCGCGCTGCTGATTGAGGTCGGGATTGCCCATATAGGCGCGCGACAGCGCGCTCGACATCGTCTCCGCGTCGGCGCGGAGCGGCACGAGGCCCACGGCGGCACAGAGGCAAATCGCGGAGGTCAGCGTTTTCCGAAGCGCGCCCACGCGTCGGCCGAATCGCTCGGCCGGCCTGGACGCACTTTTACACCTCGACATAGACCCTCGATGCCGGTTGCAGGCTGCCAGATGGCTTGGCCGCGGCGCACAATCAGGAGCGCCGCCGGGCGAATTTATGTCCAAGGCGCGAGCCGTGGGCGTTGCAAAGACGATTTTTTCCGTGAAAGCCGGGAGGTGGCGCAAAAATGCGACACTGCCCATTCATGCGACACTGCCCATTCAGAAGACGAAAGACGGCGCCTTCTCGAAGCCCGGCAGCGTGGCTGCCGACGCGTCAAACAGCGCGCGACGCCCGACGTCGCCGTGCTCATCCTTGTCGAACCGCACGGCACGCGACACGAGCCCAGATTCACGGAACACGGTCACCAGCCGTCCGAGCGGCGCGAGCGCGTCGAGAAGCGGCTCGAAATTCGCCTCGACCGCGCCATTGACGAAAATCAGGTCGAACCCCCCCTCGCCCGCCGGCGGCTTGGTCAACTCGCCCTCGACGATTTTTACCGGCAGCGGCTCATCGGCAAGGCAGGCTTTCGCCTTTGTCACGAAATCGGACTCGGATTCGAGCGCCACGACCGACAGCGCCAAGCCGGCGAGGACGGCCGCCGAATAGCCCGTCGCGCCGCCGATATCGAGAACGCGGTCCTGCGGACCGACCTTGCTCGCCTGGAGCATGCGGGCAAAAACCAGCGGCGCCAAAAGCCGGCGCGGCGGACCGCCGGACGTCGGCAGGTCGAGCGCCACGTCCGAATAGGCGAGCGTCGCGAGACTTTCCGGCAGAAATTTTTCGCGCGGCACTTCGAACATCCGCGCGATGACCGCCTTATCGTTCACATCGAATGTGCGGACCTGACGCTCGACCATCGTGCGGCGTAAGGCGGCATAGTCGGGCGGCATGGGCTGTCTCGATCTCTCGCGTGGTCGATGGACGCGAGCCCTAATAACCGGCCGCCCGAAGCGTGTCTATTGATGCAGCGCGGCGGCCTGGCCGTGCGAAGGCCCGCCGCGCGTTTCCGGTTTCGAACTACTGGCCGGCCGCTTTCAGCCGCTTGTTGCACGCACTGAGATATTTCGGCCAGGTGATGCCGGGCGTCTGCGCTTTGATCTGATCGGTATTGGCGCGCCATTCCTCGCCGCACTTCTTCTCACGCTCGTGGAACGCGGCCATGCCCGGGCTCACCGGCTTTTTGGGCTTTTGTCCGGCTGCTGCCGTCCCGGCTGTTTCCGGGGCTGCCGTCGGCACCGCAATTGTCGCGGCGGGCGCGGTGGCCGGCTTCAGCGGGTTCGCCGGCGCGGGTTGTCCAATCGGGGAGGTCGTAACGGCGGGCGCCGCGGCCGCACCACCGGCCAAGCGGGCGCGGCATTCCTTGAGATAGTCCGTCCACTTCTGGCCTTCGGGCACCGTTCCGGCGGCCTTTGCGGCCTTCCATTGATCGCCGCACTGTTTTTGAACGCTCTGCGCGTTCGCTCCTGTCGAAAGCAACGCGGCACCGGCCGCAAGCGCGCAGGAGAAACTCATCGCATGTAAGACAGAAGACAGCCGAACCGACATAGTGAGGCCCTCGGAAGGACGGAGCGTCCTAACCAGAGACTAGGCGCGCGATACGCGCCGTCAACTCAAGGCGGCGCTCTCGGGAGAGCTCGCCTATGCCGGCCAAGGTTTCTTCCGAGCCTGTTGCTTAGGCCGCCGCCACCGCGCGTTTCGCCATCACGCCGATCAGATGCGCGCGGTATTCGCGCGAGCCGTGAATGTCGCCGTTGAGCGTGCTCGGATCGATGCTCAATCCTTCGAGCGCGCTCTTGTCAAAGTTTTGCGATAGCTTCTCCTCCGCCGCTTTCCAGCGGAACACGCCATCGGAACCTGCGCCGGTCACCGCTACGCGCACCGTGCCGCCGGTCTTCGCGACGGCAACGCCGACCATCGCGTAACGCGAGGCGGGATTGCGGAACTTCATGTACTTGAACTTGTCGGCTTTCGGGAATTCGACGGCAGTGACCATCTCATTATCTTCGAGCGCGGTCGAAAACAGCCCGGTGAAGAATTCTTCCGCCGCGAGCTTGCGCTTGTTGGTGACGATCGTCGCGCCGAGCGCGAGGCACGCGGCGGGATAATCAGCCGCCGGATCGTTGTTGGCAATCGAGCCACCGATCGTGCCGCGATGGCGCACGGCGGGATCGCCGATCAGTCCGGCGAGCTCGGCAAGACCGGGCTGGAAATTCTTCACGACATCCGACGTCGCAACATCGTAATGCCGCGACATCGCTTTGATGACGAGCTTGTCGCCTTGCAGTTCAATGCCGCGCAATTCCTTGACCTTGCCGAGATCGATGAGATGCGGCGGCGCGGCGAGCCGCTGCTTCATCGTCGGCAACAGCGTCTGGCCGCCGGCCAGGAATTTCGCGTCCTCATTGGCGCCGAGTTTCGACACCGCGTCGGATACGCTCGATGCCGAATGGTGGGTGAAGGCGTACATCTATCGCTCCCTATTCCGCGGCCATGCGCAGGCGCGCGCCTTGCGCAGCTTTCCAGACCCGTTCCGGCGTCGCCGGCATTTGCAGGTTCTCGTGGCCGACCGCATTGGTCAGCGCATTGATCACCGCCGGCGGCGAAGCGATCGCGCCGGCCTCGCCACAGCCTTTGATGCCGAGCGGATTTGAGGGACACGGCGTCGTTGTCATGCCGACCGAGTATGACGGCACGTCACCCGCGCGCGGCATGCAATAATCCATGAAGCTCGCGGTGATCAGCTGTCCCTCGTCGTTGTAGATCGCGCCTTCGAGCAGCGCCTGGCCGACGCCCTGCGCGATGCCGCCATGCACCTGGCCTTCGACGATCATCGGATTGATGAGATTGCCGAAATCATCGACCGCGGTCCATTTTTCGATGGTCGTCAAACCCGTTGCCGGATCGACTTCGAGCTCGCAGATATGCACGCCCGCTGGGAAGGTGAAGTTCGTCGGGTCCCAGAACGCGCTTTCCTTCAGGCCTGGTTCGAGTTCCTGGCCGTTGAATTTGTGCGCGATATAGGCCTGCAGCGCGATCGTGCCCCAGTCGGCGTTTTTGTCGGTACCCTTGACGGTGAACTTGCCGTCCTTGAACTCGATATCGCCTTCGGCTGCCTCGAGCACATGCGCGGCGACCTTCTTCGCCTTCGCCTCGACCTTTTCGAGCGCCTTGAAGATCGCCGACATCCCAACGGCGCCGGAGCGCGAGCCGTATGTGCCCATGCCCATTTGCACTTTGTCGGTATCGCCGTGCACGATCGAGACGTTGTCGATGGGAATGCCGAGACGATCCGACACAAGTTGTGCGAAGGTCGTCTCGTGCCCCTGCCCGTGCGAATGCGACCCCGTCAGAATCTCGACCGTGCCGATCGGATTGACGCGCACTTCGGCGGATTCCCATAAACCGACGCCGGCGCCGAGCGAGCCGACCGCCGCCGACGGCGCGATGCCGCACGCTTCGATATAGGCGGAATAGCCGAGACCGCGCAGCTTGCCCTGCGACTCGCTTTGCGCTTTGCGGCTCGGAAAACCCGCCGTGTCGTGGATTTCCTGCGCCTTCTTCAGCGACGCGTCATAATCGCCGGTGTCGTAGCACATGATGACCGGCGTCTGATGCGGGAATTGCGTGACGAAATTCTTGCGCCGGAACTCGGCCGGATCCATGCCGAGTTCGCGCGCCGCCATCTCGACAATCCGCTCGATGACGAATGTCGCTTCCGGCCGTCCGGCGCCGCGATAGGCGTCGACGGGTGCGGTGTTCGTATAAAGCGCCATCACCTCGCCGTAGATCGCCGGGATGTTGTACTGCCCTGAGAGCAGCGGCACATAGAGATAGGTCGGCACCGACGAGGCGAACGTCGAGAGATAAGCCCCGAGATTGGCTTTGGTGCTGACGCGAAGCGCCGTGATCTTGCCGTCGGCGTCGGTTGCAAGTTCGGCATGGGTGACGTGATCGCGGCCATGCGCATCGCAGAGGAATGCTTCGGTGCGATCGCAATTCCATTTGACCGGGCGCCTGATCTTCCGCGCCGCCCAAACGCAGACCCTCTCTTCGGCATAGATGAAGATTTTCGAGCCGAAGCCGCCGCCGACATCCGGCGCGATGACGCGGAATTTGTGCTCCGGTGCGAGTCCGATGAAGGCGGACAGAACCAGCCGCGCGACATGCGGGTTTTGACTCGTCGTATAAAGGACCAGCGAATCCGTGCCCTCTTCGTATTCGCCGACCGCGGCGCGCGGCTCCATCGGGTTCGGCACGAGACGATTGTTGACGAGTTCGAGCTTGGTCACGTGCTTCGCCGATGCGAACGCCTTGTCGACGGCGGCTTTGTCGCCGAGATGCCAGTCGTAGACGACATTGTTCGGGGCGACGTCATGGATCTGCGTGCCCGACTGCGCATTGGCGAGATCGACGACCGCCGGCAGCACCTCGTAATCGACTTCGATCTTTTCGGCAGCGTCCCGCGCCTGCGCCAGCGTATCGGCGATGACCACGGCGACGTGGTCGCCGACATAGCGCACTTTCCCCTGCGCCAGCGCCGGATGCGGACCGGCATTCATCGGCGAGCCGTCCTTGGAATGGATCAGCCAACCGCAGATCAGTCCGCCGACCTTATCGGCCGCAATATCGTCGCCGGTGTAAACCGCGACGACGCCCGGCGCGCTCTCGGCTGCCTTCGTGTCGATGCTTTTGATTTTCGCATGCGCATGCGGGGAGCGCAGGAAAAAGGCATAGGCCTGGCCCGGCCGATTGATATCGTCGACATAGCGGCCCTTGCCGGTGACGAAACGGTGATCTTCCTTACGCGGTATCGCTGCGCCGATTCCTGTCGCGCCCATCCTGACCTCCCTAAACCTGTAAGCCGCTTATTCCGCAGCTTTGCTCTGTGGCATGCTCGCCATGTTGCGCGCGCCAGCGGCGATCGCTTTCACGATATTGTGGTAGCCGGTGCAGCGGCAGAGATTGCCTTCGAGCTCCTCCCGGATCGTCTTCTCGTCGAGATTGTTGCCCTTGCGGCGCACGAGATCGACCGCAGTCATGATCATGCCCGGCGTGCAGAAGCCGCATTGCAGCCCATGATGCTCGCGGAAAGCTTCCTGCATCGGATGCAGCTCGTTGCCATTGGCAAGGCCCTCGATCGTCAGCACGTTTGAGCCGTCGCACGAGAGCGCCAGCACCGTGCAGGCCTTCACCGCCTCGCCATCGATCTGCACGACACAGGCGCCGCATTGGCTCGTGTCGCAGCCGACATGCGTGCCGGTGAGGCGCAGATTCTCGCGCAGGAACTGAACGAGCAGCGTGCGCGGATCGATATCCGCCGAGCGCTGACGGCCGTTCACATTCATGGATACTGTTGGCATGTTTCCTCCGGATAATCCTGAGTTCAGATCGCCGTTGCCGAGGGGGATACCGCCTCGGCGAAATTCGAGAAGAATTGGTCGGCCATTTTCTTGGCGACGCCGTCGATCATGCGCGATCCGAGTTGCGCGATCTTGCCACCGACCTGCGCCTCGACATCGTAGCTGAGTTTTGTGCCGGCATCGGCCGTCGTCAGCGCTACGCGGGCACCGCCTTTGGCGAACCCGGCAATGCCGCCCTGGCCCTCCCCGGAAATGCGATAGCCGTTCGGCGGGTCGATATCGCTCAAGGTCACCTTGCCTTTGAACGTCGCCGAGACCGGACCGACCTTCACCTTCGCAACCGCCTGCATCTCATTGTCGGCAGTCTTTTCCAGGCTCTGGCAGCCGGGAATGCAGACTTTCAGCACTTCGGGATCGTTGAGCTTCGCCCACACCGTTTCGCGGTCGGCCGGCAGCTCGACTTCGCCCTTCATTGTCATCGCCATAAGGCGGCTCTCCCAGACGCGTACGCAGCCCCGCTCATCGGCGAGGCCCTGTTTCGATCCATTCTACTTCAGAAAAGGGCGGGCGCTAGGGGGTCCGGAAAGCTCTCTGTTGCCAATCGGATGGGAACACCCCAGACTCAACCTCGTTAAGGCCGAAAGGCGCCAATCGCCTATACTACCTGGATGGAGAAGAGCTGTGGATGTCCAAGAGGCCATCTCAAAAGCTAAGGAATATGGGGAGCAAGTCTACTCGGAAGAGAATGTCTCCAATCTTGGTCTCGAAGAGACGGAATACCAAGAAGATGCGGGCCAACATTACGCTGGGGTTTTCGCGCCCTTGGAATACTCCACGCACTAGAGCGCAGGAAGTGCTCGAAAACTTGGGCGGCATCACTCCGCTGAAGCGTGCCTACAAGGTTATTAGAATATCAGACGATGGGAAGGTCATATCCATGAAGGATCGTCCTAAGATGGAATTCAGCGAATGAACAATTCGGTTGTGGTCGATTCCAATCTCTTGTTGCTTCTTATCGTAGAAACAGCAAGTCGAGAATACATTGCCAAACACAAGAAACTTGCCGAATACAGTGACGGTGATCTTGATCTTCTTACCTTATTGATTACTCAGTTTTCCGACATGGACACTTCTAATAATTCGAGGTGCTGGGCCGATTGGACGATTTCGGCGATGTTTGGATGATGCTTCGTTGATCGTCTACGCATTGGTGAGGTGATTTTGCGGTCAGCGGCCGCATTTGGGGCGCTACGCGGCCAGCCGTCGACGCAGACACAATAGCCGTTTGATGTTGTAGAGGAGATTGGCCATGCCGATCTTCGTGGTTGCCCGCGCGATCCCGATGGTGCGGATGAACAGATCCATTCGGTCCTTTTGTGCGGCGAACACATGCTCGACACGCGCGCGGATTTTCGATTTGGCGTTGTTGGCCCGCCGGATCGCCCCGGGCATAGCGCGCCCCTTGGGCTTCTTGCGGTGAACGCGGCTGGTGAAGCCGTGCTTCTCCATGAACGCCTCATTCGCCGCCGACCGATAGGCGGTATCGGCCCAGACGCCACTCGCCGTATTGGTCTTATCGAGCAATCCTTCACGCAACCGGGCGCCCTCGTAGGCGGCCGCATCGGTTGCCGCCCATTTGCGAACGAAGCCGAAGCCGCAGTCGATCGAGATATG
>Ga0164304_10000174_pt1 | contig 15756 bp, 18 predicted proteins | sample Whisoiple_217_MG_FD_110216 | JGI IMG/M metagenome (GOLD analysis project Ga0164304, IMG submission 110216) | Soil microbial communities amended with pyrogenic organic matter from upstate New York, USA - Whitman soil sample_217_MG | ecosystem: Environmental > Terrestrial > Soil > Agricultural...
CCACTTTTCGCAGGGTTTCGACCTGACGTTGAACGTCGAAGAGGGCTGGATCGCGACGTTGCTGGCCCGCGGCTTCGCCATCGTGGTCACCGACGGCGTCGGAATGGGCATCCACGGCCCACAATCGCCGCAGTGGTTGAACCGGGAGGCGGCCGGAACGGCGATGCTCGACGCGGCGCGGGCGGCGATGAAACTGCCTGACACCTCGCTGGACCCGCACGGACCGGTCGCGTTCTGGGGCTATGCGTCCGGAGGGCAGGCTTCGCTGTTCCTGACTGGCCCGCTGAAAACCATCGACGACGTCGAGTACACGATGGAGTGGGTCACTGGTACAACAATCGCCGCCTGCACGGCCATCTTGACTACGTCCCACCCGAGGAGCACGAAGCCGCCGACTACGCTCAAACCTAGGCGTCCCAGCCCGCGACGCCTCAACTATGAAGCCGGCATCAAGCCCCGACGGTTCATCCAGGAGTGGCCCGATGATCAAAGTTTTCGGATACCTGAAGCGCAAGCCCGGCCTGTCGCCACAGGAGTTCGCCGACTACTACGAGCACAACCACGTACCACTCGTGCTGAGCAAGGCATTCATGCCGATGGTCTACAAGCGCAACTACATCCGGCGTGGGGACACCTTCAACATCGAAGGTAATGAGATCAGCTTTGACTGCATGACCGAACTCGTCTTCGCTGACCGGGACGACCTGTCCGCGTGGATGGCCAGTCTTGGCGTCGATGAGATTTCCCGAGACGAAGAGAACTTCATCGATCGAGCCGCAACGCGAGCCTACGTGGTGGACGAGCGCTCCACCGCGGGCTGAGTGCCGCGCGCCTCAACGCAATTCGGCCTGAACACCCACTGTCACCCCTCGCGCGGGTTCCAGGTCCGACGCTGGCCTCCTTCTGTCAAGGTATGGCGGGGATCGAGGGAGGCGGCAGCCCGGGCCACCACGCCCTGCATGCTGTCGTTTCGTCTCTTCGTCATCGCGGAAAGCTTCGGTGCTCTCAACCTGTACGGCGCTGCGCCGGGTGCCTTCACCGACGACTCGATCACCACCGGGGAGATCCTCGCCCAACACGCCGCGGTCGCCTTGGCCGGCACCACCGCAGAACAACACTTCGCGGCTGCTCTTGCCAGCCGCGACGTCATCGGCCAGGCCAAAGGCATCCGCATGCACCGCGACAACCTCACCGGGACATTGTCAACTTGAGCCAACCTAACTGGCCGATGTGATGATGAGCCGTGGCTTGGACGAAACGTCGTGTCCCAGTCGCCGATTCAGGCGGCGGCCGTGGTCGTCGCGCCGGTGATCTCGTTCCAGACCGCGAAGCGGTCGGCCATCACCTGTCGGTAGTCGGCCGCCGACAGCAGGTGCTCCGCGAGCTCCTGGGGATCGCGTCGGCCGGCGATCAATGCCCGCAGCATCGCACGGCCCGACACACCTAGTAAATCTGAGGCGACCGAATCGAGTTTGATGCCGGCGTCTTCGAGGATTTTGGCGATGCGTTGGCCTTCACTGGTGTGGGTCTGCACCAGCCGCTTACGGTAGCGGGTCAGATCCCGTAGCTCGCGGATGGCCCGCGGCGGCACAAAGCTGCCCCGCAGCAGGCCGTGCTCCATCAACTCGGCCAGCCACGCCGCGTCGGCCACGTCGGTCTTTCGGCCGGGCACCATCTTCACATGCCGGGCGTTGACCAACATCAGCTCAAATCCGCGTTCTGCCAACACATCCCAGACGGGCTTCCAATACTGGCCGGTCGCCTCCATCACCACATGACTCACCGCATTAGCGGCCAGCCAATCCGCCAATTTCTCCACGTCGCCAGCGAACGCGCTAAACGTCCGGACCTCCGATAGGCGTTCACCGTCTGATCCTGGAATCCGCAGGCACACAACCACTTCCGACTTGCCGATTTCGATGCCCGCGCACCTGCTCACCACCACATCCACCGTTAACCTCCGTCCACCGATATTTCCTGCGGTGGACCCGGCGGGATCGCCGAACCAAAACGACGCTGTCAGACGTGCTCAAAGCAAACAATTCGCGGTGCCGAACGCGACGCCAAGCTCAGTCTTTACTTCGGACTCCCGGCACCAAGAAACTCCGAGCTCAGCCGGGGCCACCACGCACGATTCTCACTCCTTCGCGGCGGCCGTAGGGCCATGGAGGTCTTTACTGGTATCAAGTTTGTTGTTATGCGACACGGCGGCTACGACCACTGCTGTTGGCCGGGCCAGATCGGCACTCAAGCCCCACGCCGCGATATCCACACCCCCCGCTGATCGCCGCCGCCCGACGCAGGACGGCGTTCCAGACTTTCCAGGTAGCTTGCGACGGCCTGCCCGCGATTGGCGACGCCGAATTTATGCAGAATCCGTTTCACATGGGACTTAACGGTTTCCTCTGACAGGAAGATCGTCGTGGCAATCTCCCGGTTCGTGGCGCCCTTGGTCATCAGCTGCAGGACCTCGTACTCCCGTCGCGTCAGATCGGAGACGACCTCGCTGCGGCTCTGCCACGGCGCCGTCGGAGCCGGCTCATCCAATCCCAGCACCGGAACCTGACCGCCCAGACCGCCCAGCACGCCGCTTGCCGACTGGGCCAGCTGTTCGGCGACCCGTTGTTGGAATTGCAATTGTTCGATCAGGATCGCCCGTTCCACGATCGGCCCCAACGACGCGGCGAACGAGGCAATCACGTCACGGTCGACCTCGTCGACCGGCCGGCCGGCGAAATAGGCATCGCCGTGTATCGTCGCGACGACATCGCCATAGGCGATCACCGGCGCACCGACATAGTTCGCGGCCTGCATCTTCTGCACGATCGGCTGAAACGCGTCGGGGTCGTGCAGCGCATCGGTGATGATCGCCGGGGAGCGGCGGCGGATGATCAGCGCCTCGGGACGTTTCGGCGCGAGATCGTATCTTGTGCTGGCCGAGAAGGTCTGGCAGTCCTGGGCCCACTCATCGTGGTCGGCGAAAACGGTGGCGGCGGCAAGCAGCACCCCGCCCTCACGCTGGAACACCATGAAGCGCTCGAGTCCGGGGAGATCGCACATCGCCGTGGCCGCACGTTCGAGCAAGACTTTGACCCCCGCTGAGGGGGACAGCCGCGCGCTCACTTCTTGCCCGCTGGTGAGCATGTGCAAGCGCTCCTCGTTGACGGCCTGACGATGGCTGGTCCGAATGTCCTGAAGCTCGATGGCCACTTCACACAGTCGCGCCAGCTCTCGCGAGTCCCCGGTGGTGGCGCGGTCACGCATCGCGCGAAGCAGTTGGTCGTGGACTTCGTCCGCACGAGCGCCCAGCTCGGTCAGGAATCGGTCCCTTTGGGAGTCGACGCCGCCGATTCGCTTAACCGGCAGCATGTCGGCCGCCTTGGCGAACGCGCGTTGGTAGCGACGGACCAATCCCGCAGACGCGGACTCCCAGGTTTCTCGCGTCGGCTTTCGGCCGGAAGTCGACGACAGATCAACCGGCATCGCGCGTCCTCGGTATGTGCGCGGCCAGGCCTCCGCGAGTACGTGTGCGACCGGAGCAACTTCTCCGAAGAAGAGTTGTCGTGGTCTCCGTGCACATGATGGACATCATTATGGCCCCGCGGGTTAGCCGGTGGGATAGCTGATGCTCACATTCAGAGAGCAAGGATTCGCGGGATAGTCCGGGATTAGAGCGAATATCATTTGGCAATCTCCATGTCTGGAAATCGAGAGCCGCCGGCGCATGTCGCAGCACTGCCAGATGTCAAGCCGCGGAGGCCCATAGATCCAGTCCGACGGTGTGCGGGTACGCCATTGCGGCTGTGGGGTTGGCGCGCATCAGCATCTCCGACAAGAAGGGCATCTTGTTGGTCTCCAAGTACCACAACCCGTTGTGGCGGCGCCAGGGCCGCAGGGCGCGGCGGATGGCGGCATCGGGGTTCACCCCGTGGATGACAGCTTCGGCCCCGACAACACCACCGACCAGGCTCATGATCATGCCGTCGGCGTAGAACACGGGCGCACCACCGGAGTAGTGGCGTTTGAGTTCCAGCGTGCCTGGTGCAGAGGACGCCACGGCGCCCCACGGTGACGCCGGCACGAAGGCCCGGCCGAGGGTTTCCTCGGGGTCGTCGGGCGTCAGGCCCATCGCCTCGCCGACGCCGAAGAGCTGCTCGGTCATGATCCGTAGTTCCGCATCTTTGTTGAACGCGGCGTTGCGGTCGACGACCCGCGCGTAGATCCCGTACCAGGTGGAGCGCGGCGATAGCGGATCACGGAAGGGGGTGAAGTAGCCCACGTCGATGGTTCCTGAGCGTCGCACCACGGGAGCGAACGCGGTCTCGGCTTCTAGCGGATATCCCACGCCGCGATCGCGGGCGATGAACGGGACCTGCGCCCCCAATACCATCCGTTTCGGGGGTTGTGCTTGACCGCCGATCAATGTCGGCAGGGTCGTGGCGTTGACGAGCAGCGGGTGCCGGCCGGAGCTGAAGCTTCGCAGGTGTGATGCCGATTCGACGCGCTCGTCCACGAATTCGATCGGCAGCTTGGTAGCCAGTTCCCGCATGCCGCCAACCACCCTGCTGTTCCGCACGCCGTAGGCGATTGGTCGATTGGATGATAACCCGTTCTGCCATTGTCCCCGTCGGCTGAATCGCCACGACGACCCGCTCTGTATCGCCATGGCTGCGGCCTGCCGGTAGGCCACCGGCGGCGAGTCAGCAGACCCCGACATGACTTCGAGAATCTCATCCAGGGTTGTGTTCAAGGCGGCGCTGATGAAGTCGATGCAGCGCCCACGCAGGGTGACCCCGTTGATCAGCCGTCGCGACTCGACAACGGGGGGCGCAACGACGGTGACGTTGCCTTCGAACAGCGGGCTTTGGGCAAGCCAGCCGGCGAACGCCAGGGCACCAATTCCGTTGCCGGCGATGACCGCCGAGTCGTACGCGCAGGGGCCGCGGCTTATGATGGCCCTGCCGAGGAAGTCGCGGACCGCCATCCGTCGAGCCAGATCGGCTCCACGCACGGTGCTCTCCGGTGTTTGCATCTTTGCCCCTCTCGGTCAGCGGTTAGGCGTCGTGGATCGCGTTCAGTCGTAACGCATCTGCTGGCATCAGCGTGTTCTGGGCGGCCGCACCCGTCAATCGAATCGGCGACCAAACACCCACAACGGGTGACAAAAATCCCCCGCCGCCGGCCGAACCGAGGCCGGGAGTGAGTTTCCTCCTCCGAAAAGGGGATTCCACCGTGTGGTGGGTATCGACAGTGGGGCTGGGCTGGCATCCTGATGCTGTCCGGCGGACGTAATCGCTTCTGCCCGCGTCGAAACATCATGGAGAAGTTGTCCTTTCCGATCAGCACCCTTCTCTGTTCGAGTCCTCGCCACGCGCCCAGCGTTATCGGGCGCAGCTGCTGGACTTCATGGAGATGCATATTTATCCGGCGGAGCCGGTCTATGAGGTCCAGATGCGCGAGTCCGGTAACCCGCACCATCACCCGCAGATCATCGAGGATCTCAAAGATGAGGCACGTCGCCGCGGCCTGTGGAATCTGTTTCAGCCACACCCCCAGTGGGGTCCCGGGTTGTCGAATCTGGAGTACGCCCCACTCGCTGAGATCATGGGACGAAGTCCGCAACTGGCACCCGAAGCGTGCAACTGCAACGCCCCAGATACCGGGAACATGGAAGTGCTCACGCTCTTCGGCACCGATGAGCACAAGGACCGGTCGTTGCGCGGACGAGCGGCAGCGCGAAGAGGCTCGTCCAGACCGATCCGGCGAGCAGTTGGTGCAAATAGCCCACCCGCGAACCGGCCATCAGCTGACGCGCGAAAAGCCACTTGACGAGAGATGCATCGGTAAGCACCGTCCCGCCGTAGAGGTCGCCGGCGATTGACGCGGCGTAGTCGTGATCCAGGAATCGCTGTGGAGTGAGCATTTTCGCGAGCACGGTCGGCTTGCCCGGCACCATCGCGATGCCCGTGGCGGTGGCTACCAGGATCAGCCGCCGGCAGCGGCGGGGGTTGTGGAAGGCGAACTGCTGTGCCAGCCCGCCGCCCCCATGACAGCCCGAGCACGTCGACACGCTCTTGCAATTCGAGCTTGTCGAGCAGCCTTCGCAGCGCCGCGGCCAGATACGGAAAGCCATAGGGCAGGGGCGAATCGGGTGAACTGCCGGCGCCAGGCACGTCGAAGCGGACCACGGTAGTGTCAGGATTAAGGTGCTCGACAAGTGGATCGAGCACTTCGAGGCTTGCCCCGATGCCGTTGCAAAGTACGAGCGGCACCCCGGTGCCCGCACGGACACGGCGCGGATCTGTTGACCTAGAACGGGTATTAGGTGTTCCCCGCGCACTGTCGTGCACAGTGCGGTCGTCATGGCGCCGCAAACTCATCCGCACTAACTGCTACTACGGTGTCAGCCCTCCGCAAGTGGCGGTGGTTGGACTTTGCGGCGCAGCACCTTCCCGGTCGGACCGGTTGGAAGGCTGTCCACAAACCAGATCCGGCGGGGGTACTTGTAGGCGGCCACCCGGCTCTTGACGAACCGGCAGAGCTCTTCTGGCTCGGCCGATGCGTCTTTCTTACGGTCGACGATGTAGCAGTAACCATCCTCGTCGACGCGACCGATGTCACCGGTGCTAAACCAGCTGTCCTTGATCGCCGCCTCGGTCGCGTCGGGAAGGTTCCAGTAGCCCTCCATGACGTTGTGGCCGCGGACCTGGATCTCGCCTGGACTGCCCACCGGCACGTTGTTGTCGTCCTCGTCGACTATTCGCATCTGCACGCCGTCTATGGGCGTGGCGATGGATCCGACCTTGCGCACCCTGCCGGGATGGTTGAAGCACACCGCCGGCGACGTCTCCGACAGGCGGTAACCTTCCAGCACGGTGCATCCGAAGCGGTCCTCGAAGGCGCGTAGCACCTCCACGGGCATCGCCGCACCGCCCGAGACACAAACCAGCAGTGAACTGACATCGATGTCACTGCGGTCGGCCGCGGCCAGCAGGGCCACGTACATAGTCAGAACACCCTCGAAAATGGTGACTCGTTCGGCTGCAATCATTCTCAGCGCCTTTTCGGGGTCGAACCGGGGCAGTAACGCCAATGTGGCACCCACGGACATGGCGGCGAGCAGACCCGCAAGTCATGCCGAAGACGTGAAAAAGCGGCAGACATCCCATGACGACGTCGTCGGGCTCGAGGTTCAGGAGGCTGCCCGCTACGACCGCCTGATTGCGAGAGAGGTTGCCGTGGGTGAGCTCGGCGTCCTTGGGCACGCCGGTAGTGCCGGAAGTGTGCAGGATGACCGCAGTATCGTCGGCAGCGCGGGGCAGCGGCCGTCGGAATCCGGCGACGCCGGCCGTTAGGTCTGCGATAGCGTCAGAGTCGATGGCCACAGCGCGCACGCCCGCGGCTAGCGCACCAGCAGTTGCCGCCGGGGCGCACTCGGGTGCGAACAACAGCATCTCGCGCCTGTGTTGGACAGGAAGAATGCGACTTCCGGCGCGCTTTGAAGGGGATTCATCGGTACGACGACCGCGCCCTCATGCTGCACACTGTGGAACACCACCACAAACTCAGGCCGGTTCGGCAGCATCACCCGACCCGGATACCCGGCGTTATACCTTGGCGGACGAGATACTCCGCAAATCGACAGACGCCGTCGGTCAGTTGTGAATAGGTCGTTGTCACGCCCTCGCAGCGCAAAGCCGCGGCGTGGGGATACCTGTACGCCGATTCGCTCAGGTAGAAACCCAGATTGGGCATTGGTCTGGTCCCTGGCTATTTGGTCCGTGTGGGAGGCCGCGCGTTGGCCCGCTGCACCTGTTGGGCCAGGCGTTTCAGGGTGAGGTCCATTCCGTTGCGAAGGTGCTCGGCGCGGTCGTGGACGCCGACCATGCGCTGAATCGCCACCACCGGTGCCGCCTGGGGTTGCGACTTGGTCATCGTCAGCGTGACTTCAGTTCCGTCGTCGAGGGCGGTGAGGTCATAACGCCAGGAGGTTTTCGATGGCCAGGCGACGTCGAAGGCGAAGGTGCGCCCGGGCGCGTCGTCGGTGACTGTGCACACCGTGCTCCACCGGTATAGCGGGCCGATGTGGTTGTAGCCCTTGAACTTTTTGCCGGGGGTGATCCACTTGGCGGCATGGGTTTCGGGGCTGCGTTGCCCGATGGTGGTGATATCGGCGATGGTGTCATAGATCGTCAGCGGATCGTCCGGGATCACGCGGCTGACCGAGACGTGCAGCGCCGGTGAGCTTTGATCGGTCACCAATTTGTGCGCAAGCATCGCCGAGGACGCCGGATTTTGTCCGGTATACAGATTGCGGTCCACCACCAGGTAGGGCCGCAACGGTAGCCGGCCGTTGCTGTAGATTGCGCCGGATTCCACCAGGCGGTCCTGCAGCAGCCAGGGGGCTTTGCGGGCAAACCGGTTGAGTCGCTCCTCGGTGTTGGACAGGCCCGTCATTCGATAGCCCTCGAACGGCCATGTCCCGTCGGCTCGGCGCGCCGCCAAGGTGGCCGCGGGCGCATGGCACAGCAGCGCCACCGGCCGACCAGATTCCAGCACAGCGGTCAGGATCCGGCCGGAATCGGCGTCGACGGCCAGGTCCTCCATGGGGCCGTGACCGCCGGGATAGAACACCACGTCATAGTCGTCGGGATCGATGTCGGCGAGCACCTTCGGATGGGCCAGCACCGAATCATGCCGGCGCAGATAATCGGCCACCGCACGGGTCTTTGCCGGCAGGCCCCCGGCCAGACCGAGACTGAGCCGATCCACCGTCGGCGCCATACCACCGGGAGTGGCGACGGTGATGTCCCAGCCCGCCGACGCGAAGATGCGGTGGGGCTCGGCGAGCTCCTCGGCCCAATAGCCGGTGGGGTGGGTGGTGCCGTCATTGAGGGTCAGACGATCCGCGGCAGAGACCACGATCAACACGGAAGTCATTGCAATTTCCTCTAATTGAGAAGGGTCATCGAGTCCAGGGGGCGCCGCGCGTCACAGCGGCACCAGGCCAGAGAAGGCGCCGTTGCAGTACACCAACGGGTCACCCGACTCACCGAAGAAAACACCATCGATGAGGCCGACAAAAACCGAATGTGTCCCCACCTCGAAGATGTCGCCGACGCGGCAATCGAAGCTGACCAGACTATCGGAGAGCGCTGGGACGTCGCCGGGCAGAATCCTCCAGTTCCCCTGCTCGAACTTCGCCGAACCACGCACCCCGTGCATGCCGGCGAACCGCTTCGCGAGATCATGCTGATCAGCGCGCAGCATGTTCACCCCGAACCTGCCGGTCTCCTTGACCGCCGCCTCCAATTCCAGCGAACGGTTCAAGCAGCACAGGACGCTGGGAGGCTCCGCCGTCAACGACGTCACCGCGGTGGCGGTGACTCCCAACGGGCCATCGGGACCGGCGCCGGAGATGATGCTGACCCCGCCAGCCAGCCGGCGCATCGCCAACCGAAAATCCTCGCCGCTGACTGTGGAGTCCTTGATTAGTGTCGCTGTTGCCTGCATTTGTTCATCTCTCCTATTTGGCGCTGGCATCTCACAATGCGTTGATCTGCAACGCATCTGGTGGCATCAGCTTCTGTCGGCTGTGTGCAGGGGTCAATTGGTTCGGCGATGAAATGACCCCGTGGGGTGAGAAAACCAACCACGTGCGGGCGGCGCGGCGTTCATTTGTGTCCCGTCCGGCGCTGAGCGCAGCCCGTTCCCCCTTTCGGGGGACGAAAACGACCCCTTTGGGTCTAACCCCGGTAGACCTGCGGTGATTGCATGGGACGTACCCGCTAGAACAAGGAGGACGCCGTGATCATGCCTCACGCGACGGGCCATGTGTTCGCCAGCGACGGTCGCTTATTGCGGGTTGACGTCATCGCGGGCCAATGTGTAGCGCGCCGATTCGGACCCAATCTCGTTGTGACACAACGGGTCGTCGGAACCAACGACCAGGTGTATCGACAGATCAAGCAGTGGTGGTGACGGACTCGCTCTCATTACCGGGCGAGAATCGCGCAGCGTTCGCGCGGACTCAGAAATGCAAATGCAGCGATCCGCTGCGCGGAAGAAAAGCAGGTAAACCGATGTTCCTTGCAAGCCTGATTCTGGTGCTGACCCTGTCGCCAGTGCCGATTCCAGCGGTTGTGACCGTATTCCATCTCGCCGCCAATCGACGGGAGGCCCGTAGCCGTCGTGATGACAATGTTTTCCGCGACATCAAACCGGGCGTTGGGTTGTCGGCGAGAAGTTCGGCGACTGAACCGGTTCGGCTAACGGTCCAATCGATCGGGCGAGAACCCCTGTCAACAGCACCACAGCCCGCATGACGACGTGTCGTTGGAACGACAATTCGGCTGCGGACGGTAACCGAAAGCGAGAAGTGGGAGTGATTCTGGGATGAGACGAATCATCGTGGGAATGACCGGAGCTACAGGCGCGGTGCTCGGTGTCGAGCTGCTTCGTCAACTGCAGCAGTGTCCCGATGTGGAGACGCACCTGGTGCTGTCGCGGTGGGCGCGGGCCACCATCCATCTGGAAACGCAGTTGTCGGCACGTGATGTTGAGGGTCTGGCCGATGTCGTCTATCCGTGGGACGACCAGGCAGCGGCGATCTCGTCGGGATCCTTCAGGGTCGAGGGAATGATCATCGTCCCGTGCAGCATGAAGACCCTGGCGGGCATCCGCACCGGTTATGCCGATGGGCTGATCGCCCGGGCAGCGGATGTGACGTTGAAGGAGCGGCGGCGGCTGGTGCTGGTGCCGCGTGAGACGCCATTGTCCGAGATTCATCTGGACAACATGTTGACCCTCGCGCGCATGGGCGCCATCGTCATGCCGCCAATGCCGGCGTTCTACAACCATCCGGCGTCCATCGGCGACATCGTCGATCACCTCGTGACCCGGATTCTCGACCAGTTCGATATCGACACACCTGATGCCAAGCGGTGGAACGGCGTGCCACCACACAAGGCGGCGAATCTCAAGGCGGTGAATGTTTAATGGCCAGGATCAAGGACCTCCGGGAGTATTTGAGTGCGCTGGAATCGCTTGATGATGTCGAGCACATCGATCGTCCAGTCAGCGCCGTGCTGGAGGCGGCAGCGATCACGCGGCGGTCAACCGAGCAAGGGTGGCCGGCTCCACTATTCGACAATATCCAGGAAACCGGCCCCAGGTTTCGGATGCTCGGAGCTCCAGGTGCATTGTCCAGTGATCGACGCTACCCCTTGGCGCGCGTTGCGCTTTCGCTCGGTCTGTCGCACGACGCCACGGCGCAAGAATTGGTCGAGCACCTGGTGGCGGCACATGCAAAGACCCCGATTCCGCCAAAGCTGATCTCAGCTGATTCGGCGCCATGCAAGCAGAACATTCTGCTAGGTGCCGACGCGACGCTGGATCGGTTTCCGATTCCGCTGGTGCACCCCGACGATGGCGGGTGTTACCCGAACACCTGGGGTGTCATCGTCGCGCAAACACCCGACGGACGGTGGACCAACTGGTCGATCTCGCGGATCATGATGATCGACGACCGCCACATGACCGGCTTGTTTTTGCCTCAGCAGCATATCGGGATGGTCTGGGCGGAATGGGAAAAGCTCGGCAAGCCAATGCCATTCGCCGTTGTGCAGGGCGGTGACCCCGGCGTGCCGATGATCGGCGGAATGCCCATTCCGGCCGAGGTGGATGAAGGAACGTTCCTAGGGACGCTCTACGGCGGACCCGTAGAAGTCGTCAAGTGCGAGACCAACGATCTTGAGGTGCCCGCGGGCGCCGAAGTCGTCATCGAAGGCCATGTTTCCATCACCCGTGACGCCACCGAAGGCCCCTACGCCGAATTCCATGGGTACGCGCTCCCGGAGACGTCCCCGGAGCCTGTTTACACGATCGAGGCGATCACCTATCGCGACAACCCGATCTGGCCGATTAGTGCCACCGGCCGCCCGCCCGATGATTCGCAAATAGCGCCGGCGCTCGGAGTGTCGGCTGAAGTGCTGGTGCTACTGCGTAACGCGGGCCTGCCCATCGCCACGGCCTGGCTGCTGGTGGACACCGCCTGCCACTGGATGATTATCACCGTCCCACGGCATTGGCGCGATGTACTACCGGCAACGAGCACAACCGAATTCGTGCACCGGATCGGAGAGCTGATGAGTACCAGCCGGGTTGGCCACATGTGCCCGGTCTCCTATGTGCTCGATGACGATATCGACCCATCGAACACCTCGGATGTGCTCTGGGCACTCGGCACCCGCACCCATCCGAATCAGCGCCAAGAGGACTGGGAAGTCCCGATCTTGCCGTGGTATCAGTGCTACACCGAGCAGGAGCGGCGCAGCGGGCGTGGGCCGATCGTGTTGCACGACGGATTGCTCGAGCCGATCGAGGACGGACAAGCGCGGGTAGCGACGTTCGACGATCTCTACCCGGCCGAAATCCGTGAACGAGTCATCGCGGCCGAGTCCAACTCTCCCCGCCCGAACCCCCGACTATCCGGGGTGGCTAAGCCTGACTCTCCTGGGAGAAGTCTGTGAAGTCGCGAGGATCTTGTTCTCGGGCACAGCTGTTGGTGTGGATCGCTGTCACCGGTGACATCGACAGACTCAGCGGTTCCTGGGCACGGTGTTGGCAGCGCACGGTTGTGACGCGTGGGCAGGGTCCGGCGAACGGAAGGGACCGGCGGGGCCATGGTAGGCGAGAAGAATGTCCACGACGTGACCTACATCTGTTGGGTTCGTTGGGGTTGACGTGGGTGTTTGGTAACCCGGGCTCTACCCAGCAGACGTTCTTGCAGAATTCTGCGGACGACTTCGCCTATGCCGTGGTCTCCGCTTCCACCGCTGAAGGTAAGGCTGCGCGATGACACTCACAGGAAAGACCATGTTCATCTCCGGCGCCAGCCGCGGCATCGGGCTGTCGATCGCCAAGCGGGTCGCGGCCGACGGCGCGAACATCGCACTGGTCGCCAAGACCGCCGAGCCCCATCCCAAGCTTCCGGGCACCATCTACACCGCGGCCAAGGAGATCGAGGAGGCCGGGGGTCAGGCGCTCCCGATGGTCGGCGACGTGCGTGACGGTGACTCGGTGGCCGCGGCGGTGGCCAAGGCCGTCGGCCAGTTCGGCGGTATCGACATCTGCGTCAACAACGCGTCGGCGATCAACCTCGGCTCGATCGAGGAGGTCCCGCTCAAGCGCTTCGATCTGATGAATGGAATCCAGATCCGCGGCACTTACGCAGTGACACAGGCGTGTATCCCGCACATGAAGGGCCGGGAAAACCCGCATATCCTGACACTGTCTCCGCCGATTCGGCTGGAATCCGAGTGGCTCAAGCCGACCGCCTACATGATGGCGAAGTTCGGAATGACGTTGTGCGCATTAGGCGTTGCTGAAGAACTTCGTGATGCGGGCATTGCCTCGAACACGCTGTGGCCGCGCACCCGGGTGGCCACCGCGGTGGTGCAGAACCTGCTTGGTGGCGACGAGGCGATGGCCCGCGCCCGCAAGCCAGAGGTGTATTCTGACGCGGCATACGCGATCCTGACCAAGCCCGCAGCGTCATACACCGGGCAGAGCCTGCTGTGCGAGGACGTGCTGCTGGAATCTGGTGTCACCGATCTGTCGGTCTACGACTGCCTGCCCGGCTCGGAGTTGGAAGTTGACTTATGGGTGGAGAGCCCCAATCCGCCCGGCTACGTGCAGCCGTAGACCATGATCGTCCTGGACGGCCACCCGCGGTTGCGGGCCATGCTCGGTGCTCATGTCGAACGGATAACGGAACTGTTCGTCCGGCTTGGGGCCTCTCTCATCGTCAGCCCGGGTGGGTTCGCTGACACGGCTGATATCGACCAAACACGTTTGCTTGCAAGGCAGCTCATCGAGCCGGTGTTGCATGCCATACAACGGCAAGGAGATTGTCATGTCTGAGCGTCCGACCACCCTGTGCGAGGCGTTCCAGCGCACCGCCACGATCGATCCCGATGCCGTCGCGCTTCGGACTCCGGGTGACGCTCAGACGTTGACCTGGCGGGAGTATGCTGCGCAGGTCCGGCAGGTCGCAGCCGGACTGTCCGGGCTCGGGGTCCGGCGGGGCGGCACTATCTCCCTGATGATGGCGAACCGGATCGAGTTCTACCCGCTGGATGTCGGCGCGCAACATGTCGGCGCCACTTCGTTTTCGGTGTACAACACCCTGCCCGCCGAGGAGATTACCTACTTGCTCGACAACGCCGGGACCAAGGTGGTGATCTGCGAGGAACAGTACGTTGACCGCATTCGCGCCAGCGGGGCAGCGATCGAGCATATCGTCTGCATCGACGGCTCGCCGGAAGGGACCCTGTCGCTGGATGACCTGTACGCCGCTGGTGGCGACGACTTCGACTTCGAGTCGGCGTGGCGCGCGGTGCAGCCAGACGACGTCGCCACGCTCATCTACACCTCCGGCACCACCGGCAAGCCCAAGGGCGTGGAGACCACCCACGCCAACCTGCTGTTCGAGGCGTTCGCCGTGGAAGCGGTGCTTGGAATCGAATTCGGTGACCGGATCACCTCGTTCCTGCCGTCGGCGCACATCGCCGACCGGATGACCGGCCTCTACACCCAGGAGGTCTTCGGCACCCAACTCACGGTGGTTTCCGACGGGCGCAACATTGCCGCGGCGCTGCCCGACGCGCGGCCCACTATCTGGGGCGCGGTGCCGCGGGTATGGGAAAAACTCAAGGCTGCCATCGAATTCGCCGCTATACACGAGCCCGACGAAACCAAGCGGCAGGCGTTGCAGTGGGGTCTGTCGGTGGCGGCAAGACGCGCCGGCGCGCTGGTAGCCGGCGAGCCCGAGTCGGAGGACCTGGGGGCCGAGTGGGCCAAGGCCGAAGAGCTGGTGCTGTCTAAGCTGCGCGAGCGGCTCGGCTTCGGGGAGCTGCGGTGGGCGGTCTCGGGTGCGGCGCCGATCCCGAAGGAGACGCTGGCGTTTTTCATCGGCATCGGTATCCCGATCACCGAATTGTGGGGCATGTCGGAGCTGAGTTGCATTGCTACCCTGAGCCATCCGCGCGATACACGGCTCGGTAGTGTCGGAAAGCTGCTGCCCGGGTTGGACTGCAAGATCGCCGAGGACGGCGAGTTCCTGGTGCGCGGACCATTGGTGATGAAGGGCTACCGCAAGGAGCCGGCGAAAACCGCGGAGGCGATCGACGCCGACGGGTGGCTGCACACCGGCGACATCCTCGATGGGGACTCAGACGGTTACCTGCGGGTGGTCGACCGGAAGAAAGAGTTGATCATCAATGCGAGTGGAAAGAACATGTCGCCGACCAACATAGAGAACGCGATCCTGGCCGCGTGCCCGATGGTCGGCGCCATGGTCACCATCGGCGACGGGCGACCGTACAACACCGCGCTCATGGTCTTCGACGCCGAGTCGGTCGGTCCGTATGCAGCCCAGCACGGGCTCGCCGACGCCTCACCCGCTGCCCTGGCAGCCGACTCGGAGGTGATCGCGCGGATAGCGGCCGGTGTGGCCGAGGGCAACACCAAATTGGCCCGGGTGGAGCAGATCAAGCGCTTCCGCGTGTTGCCCGCCCTGTGGGAGCCCGGCGGTGACGAGATCACGCTGACGATGAAGCTCAAGCGCCGGCCGATCGCCGAAAAGTACGCCGCCGAAATCGAAGAGCTCTACGCAAGCGAGCCGGGTCCGGACATTCATGAGCCCACAACCGCGCAAACAGCACAATCGGCCTGAGAGGGATCGGTAATGGGCGC
>Ga0164304_10000176_pt1 | contig 15681 bp, 5 predicted proteins | sample Whisoiple_217_MG_FD_110216 | JGI IMG/M metagenome (GOLD analysis project Ga0164304, IMG submission 110216) | Soil microbial communities amended with pyrogenic organic matter from upstate New York, USA - Whitman soil sample_217_MG | ecosystem: Environmental > Terrestrial > Soil > Agricultural...
GCGTCTAACATAACAAGCTGTCTCTGAAACGGAGGTACTCGTGAGCAACTCATCTAATAAATCCCCAGAATTCTTTGAAGAAGACGGAGAAAATACCAACTTATTATGGCAATACGTGCAGTCGATGGCTCCCGACACAGTTTCTCAGTTGTCTAAGCCGACTTCTCACGAAGTGTTTCAAGTGATGGAGCGAAATATTGTTGGACTTTTGGGGAATTTGCCTTCGGAACACTTCGGGGTGACAGTCACTACCAGTCGCGAACATTTGGGTAGATTGCTCGCCTCAGCTATGATTAGCGGTTATTTTCTCAAAAATGCCGAACAGCGAATGACTTTTGAAAAGTCCATACAAGCCAGTGAGAGACACGGCTCGGACGATTAGTAGATTCTTAACCTTGAACTAGTCCAAGTGTCAAGCCCCCCCTCGCAAGATGGGGGCTTAATATTTTAGATTTTAGATTTTAGATTTTAGATTTTAGATTTTAGATTTTAGATTTTAGATTTTAGATTAAATAATAATTCAATAATTATTGATATTATTCTTAAATTCCCAATTCCCAATTCCCAATTCCCAATTCCCAATTCCTAATCAATATGTCTCTTTCTCCTTTTGCCCACAAAGTTATCGGCGTTGCAGCAATCTGGAACGAGCGACAACAAATTTTGATTGACAAGCGCCGACAACACGGACTGCACGGGGGTTTATGGGAGTTTCCTGGCGGTAAAGTAGAGCCTGGAGAAACGATCGAAGCTTGCATAGAACGGGAAATTATGGAGGAGTTGGGGATTGTCGTAGAAGTTGGCGATCGCCTGATTACAATTGACCACGACTACACTAAATTTACAGTTAGGCTCTACGTGCACCACTGCCGCTACGTCAGTGGGGAACCGCAAACGATCGAATGCGATGAAATTCGCTGGGTCACACTCGATGAAATTGACCAATTTACTTTTCCCCAGGCAAACGCACAGATTATCGCTGCACTGCGGAAAAGTTGAACTGTAAAATCAAATTCGGTTGCTACTGACAACTGGCAACTGACAGCTAACTTTTATTTTTGAACGGGCACGGTAGCTAATAAACCCGATCTACTGTCCTCAACCTATTGATATAGCAATCCTAAATCATTTGTGAATTTCTTACTCCCGAACCGCGGGTTCGGGGAGGGCTGGGGTGGGGTTAAAAATTTACGACTCCTGCAAGGATTGCTATATCAATGAATATGTTAACGATCCGACCCGAGAATCCTAGAATAATCCTCGAACGCTGAAAAAACGTAAACTCATGGTGTAAACTAAAAACACCGCCCCAAAATGCCACATCAATGTTTATTGCCACAAAGGCTCCCTAGCTCTCCGGTTCCCGGGTTTGTAACTCTTTAATAATTTACTAGCGGGTTTTACTTGCTGCCGATTGAAACAGCTTCTGCTTGGGGATGAGAAGAAACCGGGAAAAAGCCTCCTTCGCGCATTTCTTGAATACTCTCTTTAATCGCTTGAATGATGCGATCGATGTCTTCATTAGTGTGAGCGGTGGAGAGAAAGCAGCTACGACCTTCGGATATGAAAATACGCTTTTCGAGTAAGTGAAAAAGTAGCGGATCTATCTCAACGGATGCAGCAGCGCGAAATTGCGATCCGAAATTTACAAGCCAGACAGAGACTTCATTTTCTTTGAAATAAGCATTCAGGGTTTCAACTAGCTGCGAAGTTCGCTGATTCAACTGCTGCTGAAGGGTTGGGCCTTGACTTTTAAGATAGCGCAGCACGGAACGCGCAGCGGCCAGAGCAAGTGGGTGCTTGCAAAAAGTGCCGGCAAAAATTGTTGTTTTTACCTGAGGGTAGGAATCATCGCCGTAGTTCCACAAACCGCCGTCAATTTTATCCATATAAGCAGCTTTTCCAGCGATAATTCCAATGGGCATACCGCCCCCGACAATTTTACCGTAAGTTGCAATATCTGCCTCAATGCCAAACCACGCCTGCGCCCCGCCTTGATGAATTCGGAAACCGGTGACCATTTCATCAAAAATCAGCGCAATCTCTGATTCTTTTGTTAATTGTCTGAGTTGGTGGAGAAATTCTTTAGGTTGCAAATCGAGACGGCGACTTTGCACGGGCTCCACGAGAACCGCCGCTAATTCGTGCTGATGAGCTTTGATAATTTCCAGGGAATGAGGGCTTCCGTAATCCAAAAGTAAAACATCTTCAACAAAATTAGCAGGAATTCCTGGCGCTTTTGGAATGGTGCGTAAATCGCCATTTATCTTTTTTACAACTGCGAGAGTTTGGTCAAAATGACCGTGATAAGAACTAGAAAAAAAAGCAATTTTATTGCGTTTAGTTGCCGCTCTAGCTAATCGTAGGGCTGCCATTACCGCTTCTGTGCCGGTATTAGAAAAAGCGACGCGCTCCATCCCCGTCAGTTCGCAGATTAATTCCGCAACTTCTCCGGCAAGTTCTGCTTGTGGGCCAATTTGTACGCCGCGATCGAGTTGATCTAATAGGGCTTCTTTAATAAAGGGCGGATTATGACCGAAAAGATTGATGCCAAATCCCATTGTGATATCGATGTATTCGTTGCCATCAACATCCCACATTTTAGAGCCCAGCGATCGCTCGGCGACAATGGGATAAAACATCTCCTTGACGGGAAAGCGAAACCCATCTGAAGCCCGATTGTCAGCGAGAACCGGACGGTATTTTTGCGCGAAATTCTTAGAGGTCTTTGTGCGCTCGGTGTAGCGCTCTATCAGCGCTTTCATGTGTCTTTGCTGCAATTGTTCGTTCATTTTGAATTCTCCAGAGTTTGAGTCAGGTAGGGGCGCAATGCTTTGCGCCCTTACAGGTTTTAATTGCGGCTACCTATCAAGCCAGAATCGGCGAGATAGGAAAAGTAAGTGCGAAACAGATTCGCATCCGCTTGCGGACAGGTGATATCAGTGGTAGCAAGTCCATCTAGCGTATTTTGGCAATCGAACTGTAGCGTTCCTGATTGTGGCATTTCCGCTTCAGAAACTTTTTCGGAAAAAAGACCGACAAGCGGGTACAAAGCATGATCGGGAGAATTTCCAGCGCGATTCACAATTTCTGCTTGCCAAGTCTCATAACTAACTCGCTCAATTGGATAACCGATTGAGCGAATCCAGGCCACCAATTCACTTAGGTAGAAAGAATGAGGGTTGACTAAGTGAAAATTTTTCCCGCTTGATTCTTTTTGCCTGGACAAGTGAACGATCGCTCGGCTCACATAGTCCACTGGCGCTACATTCATCAGCTTATCACCATCGGGCACGCATCCTAATTGCACGCAACCGGCAAGCAATCGGCACAATGAATCGCTGGAATTGCAAGCACCCGTTTGGCTGTGTCCTGAAATACGTCCGGGTCGGTAAATGCTGATAGGAATTTTGCGTTCGCGCCCGATTTCGATTAACTTTTCTGCTACCCATTTACTCTGCGGGTAAGCGCCTTTGAGAACTTCTCCCGGCGTTAGTTCGTCTTGCTCTCCCACCGCCTTCACCCCAGATTCCCCCGCTGAGGAGAAAACAGATATAGTAGAAACAAAATGCACTGGTTTGAGCTTAATTTGACTCGCCAGTCGCAGGATTTCTTGAGTTCCCAGAACATTAGAAAGCTTGAGAACCGAATAGGGATAAGTGAACTTGACAAACGCGCCATTGTGATAAATGACATCAATTTGGCTTGCCATTTCTCGAAACTGCTCCTCTGAAAGCCCCAAAAGTGGCTGAGCTAAATCTCCTACTATCGGGATAATTCGGTAGCTAAGATGCTCGTCCCAAATCGAATAATATTCGAGGCTACTTTGGAGACGCTTCTTGGCTGATTCAGCATCGTCCGAGCGTACCAAGCAATAAATTTCTGCTTGAGTTTGCAGCAGCAATTCCCGGAGTAAAAAGGCTCCCAGAAAGCCTGTTGCTCCCGTTAATAAGATGCGAGTGGGTTCAGCCGTCGGCTCAAAAATAGCAGTTTCAGGGCGGATGGCTGGGTCTAGGATAGCTTCAGCATTAATATCGAAATTCGAGGGGCGATCGCCCGCTGTGTTGCCCCCTTGTTGCATTTCGATTTTTTCAGCTAAACCAGCTACAGTAGGAGCTTCAAACAAAACGCGCAAAGGCAATTCCACCTGAAAAGATTCTCGCACTTTGGCTAACAACTGAGTAATCAGTAATGAGTGTCCCCCCAAGTCAAAGAAATTGTCGTGAATTCCTACCTTTTGAAGGTTGAGAAGCTGGCTCCAAATTCCCGCAAGAATCTCCTCACCCGGAGTGCGAGGACCTACAAACGTATCTGTAAAATTGGCTGCTACGGACGGTGCAGGAAGCGCTTGACGGTCTATTTTGCCATTGGGAGTCAGTGGCAGCGCTTTCAGAACCACAAAAGCAGAAGGTATCATGTATTCGGGCAGCTTTTCTTTGAGGAATGAACGCAGGCTTTCAATCAGTTGTGAGTCCTGAACGCTGAGTTTTGAGTGAGAAACGATATAGGCGACTAAACGCTGATTTCCCGGTTCATTTTCCTGAAGTAAAACGGCTGCCTCGCGTACAGAGGGATGATGAGACAGACCAGCCTCAATTTCCCCTAATTCAATGCGGAAACCTCGCAGCTTTACTTGGCGATCGGCGCGACCGATAAATTCTATATTTCCGTCTGGCAAATAGCGAGCTAAGTCGCCAGTTTTGTAAAGTCGAGTTTCCGCTTCCTGAGTCAATGAATTGCAAATAAATTTTTCTGCGGTGAGTTCTGGTTGGTTTAGATAGCCGCGAGCCAATCCCGCACCAGCAATATATAATTCACCGGCTACCCCTACAGGAACTGGCTGCAAGTGCGAATCGAGCAAATAAATCTGCGTGTTGGGTAGCGGGCGACCTAAAGGAACTGTCTGGGAAATGCGATCGCCTTGCATTTTTACCTGATAAGTTAGCACGCCTACAGTTGTTTCTGTCGGCCCGTAATGGTTGAAGATCGAGCAGTCTGGATTGTATTTCTGAATTGTTTCAATTAAATTCCACATCAAAGGCTCACCGCCGAGGATTAATCGCTTTTTCGGTAAGATTTGCGAGGCGTTAGAAGCGCTCAACAAAGCTTTTAAGTGAGAGGGAACAATTTTCAGACAATCGATAGAATGTTGCTGAAAATAAGCGGCAATTGCTTGAGGATCTGTTGCGCGTTCTTGAGAGATGATGTGCAGGCATCCACCCCAACACAAAGCCGGAAAAATAACGGTGTTTCCCAAGTCGGCGGCGAAGGTAGAAACGGTGGCATAATTTGCACCTGATGGCAGGTTTAATTTTTCCTGAATTCCGTGCAGGTAATTGAGCAGTTGTCGGTGTTCAATGGCGACTCCTTTGGGGGTGCCGGTGGAACCGGAGGTATAGATAATGTAAGCTAAATTTTCACCAGAAGCAGAGACGAAAGTAGTAGGAGAAAAAGAGGGAATGTCTTTATCTAAGCAGACGATATATGCATTAGTTTCCGGCAACTTTTTGATGAGATGCTGTTGGGTTAACAGCACTGGAGTCTGAGCGTTTTGCAGCATCAATGCTAGACGCTCTTTGGGCATGGCTGGGTCGAGCGGTAGGTACGCGCCACCTGCTTTGAGGATGCCTAGAATTCCAGCGATCGCCTCTAAAGAGCGATCGGCGCAAATGCCGACAATCACCTCTGGTTTTATGCCTAATTGTTGCAAGTAATGGGCGATTTTGTTAGCGCGGGCGTTGAGTTCGCTGTAGGTAATTTGCTGATTTTCACAAACAGCAGCTATACGATTGGGCGATCGCTCTGCTTGTTCTTCAAATAGCTGGTGCACGCACTTATCGAGCTGGTAATCTGCTTTTGTGCTGTTGAATTCTACTAATAATTGATTTCGGGCGCGATCGCTCAGCATTTCCAGCTTGCCGATTGCGGTTTGTGGGTTGCTGGCTACACTTTGCACTAAGGCGTAAAATTGCTCGGCCAAGCACCGGATACTGTTGTCTGCAAGGAAGATAGGATCGTAGTGAAACTCAGCGGCGAGCGAGTCATTTTGGCGGTGGCAAGAGAGTTTAACTTTGAAGCGATCGCAGCACGCATACTGCTTGTAAATAGAAAAAAATACGCCACTAGCCGAATGCTTTTCGAGTTGTTCCTCAAACTCGAAACCAAATGGAAAGCCGGAAGAGTTGCCTAGATATTCGGGGGAGAAATATTCTTGATACTTGTATGCTTCGCGTTCTTCCTGCTGAATTTGCTGCAAAGTTTCCGCGAAGGAAAAGTTTTCTGTTAGTTGGCCCTGCAGCGGTAAAAATTTGGCAAACAGCCCAAGCGCTGGCTCTAGTTCTTCGTATTTTCGACCGTCGAATGCCACGCCAACAGCGATCTCTGATTGGCCAATCAGCCGCCAGAGCAAAATTTTCCAGCAAGCGAGCAAGAATGTAGAAAGTGAGGTGTTGTACTGGCTGGCGATCGCTTCCACTTGAACCACCAAAGCTAACTCTAATTTGATCTCAAAAGATTGGGGAGTAAATTGAGCTGGCGCGTTAATTAATCTATTTTCAAACGGCAACCTTAAACTCGCTTGGGCTGAAAAATTATGCCCAGTCCAGTATTCTTTGCCCTCGGCCGCTTCCTCATCTTCGAGCAATTCATTTTGCCATTCGGAAAACTGAATGTATTGCACAACTTCATCGGTAATTTCTTGGCCGTGAAGGCAGGCGGCATAGCACTGGCTGATTTCTTGAACCAGATTTTTTAGTGTGCGACTATCGGCGCACAGTGCGGGCAAACTAACCAGTAAAATATGCCTCTCAGATGAAAGTGTAATTAAAGACAAGTGCCAAACAGGATTGCGATCGAAGTTGAATAAAGCGCTCTTTTCTTGCTGAAAAATCTCTTCAATTTTGGCTTCTTGCTCCTGGGGATTTACTTCACTTAAGTTAACCCAATTCCACGAAACCGAGCTATGTTCGGAGATAACTTGTATGGGATTTTTTAGCCCTGCCTTTCGCTGAAAGCTTGTGCGGATAATTTCGTGGCGATCGCTAACTTTTTCTAAAGCTTTCTTTAGCTTATCAGTTTGAAGAATTCCCTCGATCGAAATAGCGGATTGAATGCGATAAGTAGGGCTGTCTTGCTGCAAAAGCCACAGATATTTTTGCTGGGGTGAAAGCCGAAATCCATTAATTGTTTGCATTGTTCCTCTTTATCAAAGCACTATTTTATTCTCGTTACCTTTGCCGGGAAGAGATGAGAGGGATTAAATTCCTGATTCAGGAATCATTTCGCCCATCGCTACAACAATTTTTCGCGAACCGATAAATGGATTGCGACTGTGAGCGGCAAGCATATTATCTAGCATTAAGATTTCTCCTGCTTGCCAGGGAAAACTAACAGCAGCTTGCGCGTACACTGCCTGAATTTCTTCCATTACCGAGTCTTCAATAGGAGTGCCGTCACCGTAATAAACATTGCGGGGGAGGTTCTCTTCTCCAAAAACAGAGAGCAAGGAAGCGCGGGTTGCCGCATCTAAGCAGGAAATGTGGTGCAAGGGAAGTTGATTGAAAAATACCATCTCTTTGGTTTTTGGGTGCTTGGCAATTGCGGGGCGAATTTTGCGGGTTCTCAAATTATTTCCTGCTTTCCACTCAAATTCCATCCCAGCTTGCCGACAGTATTCCTCAACCACGGATTTGTCTTCTGTTTGGAAAAAATCTTTCCAGCTTACATCCAGTCCGTCTGTGTAGTTGCGGACGTACATAATTTGCTTTTGGGCAAATTTTTCTCTGAGTTTCGGATCTAGCAACTGGTAAATTTTACGGCAGTCAACAATCGGCGTTTCTCCGCCTTGTTGCGCTGGCTGAACGCAGAAAAACCAGATTTTCATCGGCCAGCGGTGCAGGTGCGAACTCTCGCTGTGAAATAAGATAGCTTTATCTGCTGGGTAAGGAGTTGAACCGTAAACTTTTCCGCTAACTCCTTCGCGTGGCAAATCCCCGTACTCCCCAAATAATTCCGAACAAATTGAGAGTGCAAACTCCTCGAATGCGGAAACCACAGGGCCGATGAACCCTCGAAAAAGAATCCCTCCATGCTGTAGCAATTTTGCCTCTATAAATTCGCGGTTATTTTTCGCCCAGTCTGCGAGATCGACATCGGCTACTGCGGGTTTTGCCACTAAAGGAAAGAGTTCGTCGGGGTGCAGGTACTCGGTTTTTATCAATTCGCCTTGCGGCAAAGCCACTGGCTTCGGCTTGACGCTTTTGAACTTACTAAAGTTGCTTTTTTCACGCTTTAATTCTTGCATGGCTTGTTTCTGCTTCTGGGCTTCTGTGAGAATTTCTAAAGTGTTTAAACGGCTATCAGGCTGCGCCACAATGCTGCCGAGGAGGGTTTCAAAGCGATTTGACATTTGAGCGATCGTCTCTCTGTCAAATAGGTCGGAATTATACTTCCAACTGCCGACAATTCCTGTCTCTGTTTCCGAGACAAATAGCGCCAAATCAAATTTAGCCGTACCGCTATCAATTTCAACCGGCATTAAAGTTAAACCCGCCATTTCTAAAGTCGGCATGGGCGCATTTTGCATGACGAATAAAACTTGAAATAGCGGTGTCTGACTCAGACTGCGATCGGGCCGCAGTTCTTCTACCAGTTTGTCGAAGGGCAAATCTTGGTGAGCGTAAGCTTTTAAGGTGACTTCGCGCACGCGATCGAGCAGTTGGCGAAATGTAGGATTGCCGCGCATATCGGTTCGCAAGACGAGGATATTGACAAAGAAACCAATTAAAGCTTCTGTCTCAACTTGTGTGCGGTTTGCCAGGTCAGTACCGACGACAATATCTTCTTGATTTGTGTAGCGATAAAGCAGCGTTTGAAGTGCTGCCAACAAGGTCATAAACAAGGTGACATTTTGTTGCCGACTGAGTGTGTTTAGCGCTTCTGAGACTTGCCAATCAAGCTGGAATTTTTGAAGCTCAGCTCGATCGCTAGAAACAGCAGAACGCGGTTGTTTTGCTGGCAATTGCAGCGGGGGCAAAATTTGACCAAACTGCTGCTTCCAGTCAGCGAGTTTTGCTTCCAGAACTTCGCCTTGCAGCCAGTTTATTTGCCAAACAGCATAGTCTGCGTACTGTACAGAAAGTTCGGGTAGGGGAGAAGGTTGGCCACTGCAGAAAGCTTCATAAAGCGCCGCCACTTCCCGCACGAGTACCCCCATCGACCAGCCATCAGCTACGATGTGGTGTACTGTCAGTAACACCAGGTATTCTGTCTCGTCAAGATGTAACAATGTGACGCGCAGTAACGGCCATTTTGTTAGGTCAAAAGGCTGTCGCGCTTCTTCAGCGGCAAGTCGCATTGCCTCGGCTTCTCGTTCCGCTTGCGATAACTCTCTTAAGTTTACGATCGGCAATGTGAAATTAAAAGATGAAATAATAACCTGAGCGGGTCGTCCTTCCACCGAATTAAAAGTTGTCCGCAATGCTTCGTGTCGCTTGATAATCTCCTGAAAAGTTTGCTCTAGAACGGCTACATTGAGCGCCCCCTTCAAGCGCACGGCTGCTGGGATATTATAGGCAGGATTCCCCGGCTGCAATTGGTCGAGAAACCAGAGTCGTTGTTGTGCAAAAGAAAGGGGCAATTCTCCCTGCCTTGACGCACGCTTGATGGGGGGTGCTTTCAGTTTTTGCTCGGCGCGATATTGCAAGAGGCTTTCGGTGACAGTGGCGACGGTAGGCGATTCAAAAAGAGAGCGCAAGGGTAGTTCAACTTGAAAAGCTTCTCGCAGGCGAGAAATCGCCTGAGTAGCCAGCAATGAATGACCTCCCAATTCAAAGAAGTTATCGTGAATTCCCACTCGCTCTAAACCGAGAACTTCCGCCCAAATTTCTGCTATTAATTGCTCGTCGGGAGTTCGAGGCTCGGTAAAATTGCTCTCGAATTTTGCTCGGTTGATGTCAGGTGATCTTAGCGATCGCCGATCGATTTTTCCATTGGGTGTTAAAGGCAGCGACTCCAATAAAACAAACGCTGAGGGCATCATGTACTGCGGCAATTTTTGTTTCAGGTAACAGCGCAAATCATTAATAAGTTCTGAGTCTTGAGTTTTGAGTGCTGAGTTAGAAACGATATAAGCCACCAAGCGCTTGTCGCCTGGATTGTCTTCTCGAACCTGTACGACGGTTTCCCGCAAGGCTGGGTGCTGACCGATCGCTGCTTCAATCTCGCCTAATTCGATGCGAAATCCGCGAATTTTAACTTGGTGGTCGCTGCGCCCCATAAATTCAATGTTTCCATCTGGAAGATAGCGAGCCAAGTCCCCGGTTTTATAGATGTGTTCTGAAAGGATGAAGGATGAAGAATTCTGGATTAATGAAAAAGCCGTTCTATTTTCGGCAAAGGGATTGGGAATAAATTTCTCTGCGTTTAGTTCGGGGCGCTTTAGATAGCCTCTGGATAAGCCCGCGCCGCCGATATAAAGTTCGCCCAAAACGCCTACAGGAACGGGCTGCAAATTGGCGTCTAAAATATAAAGCTGGGTGTTGGGAAGGGGGCGACCAATTGGAATGTAAGGGCGCTCGGATTCAATAAATTTTATGGGATGAATGGCTGTCCAGACAGTCGCTTCAGTCGGGCCGTAAAAGTTCCAAAGGGGTATGTTCCACTCAAGTAATTGAGCAGCGAGTTCTGTAGGAAAAGCTTCCCCGCCGCAAACAATTAAGCGGAGGCTCGATTGTTGAAAGTTAGTGGCAGCTTTTTTCGCGTCAATCAGTTGGCGGATTGCGGAAGGAGTTTGATTGAGAATGGTGACTCGCTCGGAACACAGCAGTTGGTAAAATGCGGCTGGCGATTGCGTCACTTCCAGGGGAACGACGATTAGTTTGCAACCGTGAAGAAGTGCTCCCCAAATTTCCCAGACGGAAAAGTCGAAAGCGTAAGAGTGAAAAACCGTCCAAACGTCGCGATCGCTAAAATTAAATAGAGGGCGAGTGGCTGCAAAAAGATGAACGACGCTGCGGTGGTTGACTTGAACGCCCTTGGGTTTTCCGGTCGAGCCTGATGTATAGATTACATAAGCGAGATTGTCAGGGGTTGCCTCACTCGATGGATTTTCTTCGCTTTCGGGCGCGATATTCTGCCAGTCGGAATCTAGGAAAATTTTATGCAATGCGCGGTCAATTTTCTCACCTAAATGCGACTGCGCGATCAGTATTTCAACCCCAGCGTCTTCTAGCATGAAGTTCAAGCGCTCGTTGGAATGCGCCGGATCGAGCGGAACGTAAGCGCCGCCAGCCTTGAGAATGCCGAGCAATCCCACTACCATTTCTAGGGAGCGATCGACCAAAATTCCGACCGGAATTTCCGGTTTAACCCCTAAGTTTTGTAGGTGATGTGCTAGCTGATTTGCTCGCCGATTCAGCTCTCGATAGGTTAGGTGCTCCCCGTCAAAAACGACAGCGATCGCATCCGGCGTCCGCTCTGTCTGCGCTTCAAATAAGCCGTGTACGCACTGATTTTTCGGAAGTTCCGATTGAGTATTGTTCCACTCGAACAGCAGTTGCTGCTGTTCAGGTTTCGTCAATATTGGCAAATTTGAAATGCGCTGTTCGGGATTAGCAGCTATACTTTCTAGTAAGGTTAGAAAATGTCCGGCTATCCGTCGTGCAGTGCTAGCGTCAAACAAATCTTGGCTATACTCAAGCGTTCCATCAATACCCTCTAATCCTTCCTCCAGGTCAAGCGCTAAATCAAATCTCGCCGTTTTCCGTTCTATTTCCAAACTGCTCAACGTCACTCCTGGCAATTTTATCTGCGGCCTCGGAACATTTCGCAGAGAAAACAACACCTGAAATAGGAGATTATGACTTAAATCTCGTTCTGGTTGTAGGATTTCTACCAGTTTCTCGAAAGGCAAATCCTGGTGGTTATAGGCGCCGAGAGCTACTTCTCGCACGATCCCGAGTAACTCTTTAAAAGTCGGGTTGCTCGACAGATTGGTGCGGAAAACTAAGGTGTTAGCAAATAAGCCAATTAATTCCTCGATTTCGCGTCTGTTGCGGTTAGCAATGGCGGAGCCGACTAAAATATCTTCTTGCCCGGTGTAGCGATAGAGCAATGTTTTAAACGCTGCCAGTAGGGTCATAAATAAAGTAGCTTTTTCCCGCTGGCTTAATTGGGCGATTTCCTCTGCGATTGCCTTGGGAATGGTGAATTTATGCACCGCACCTCGGAAGGTTTGTACTGCCGAGCGGGGGCGATCGGTTGGCAAATTTAGTACAGAGAGATTGCCTCCTAACTGTTTTTTCCAGTAAGCAAGCTGCGTCTCTAAAACTTCTCCCTGCAACCACTGGCGCTGCCAACTTGCAAAGTCTGCGTACTGTACCGACAGTTCGGGAAGGGGTGAAGGTTTGCCAGTGCAAAAAGCTTGATAAAACGTGGCGAGTTCCTGGATGAATATTCCCACTGACCAGGCATCGGAAATGATGTGGTGCTGACTCAATAGCAGCACCCAGTTTGAATCGCTCAAGTGCAGCAATTTGGCACGCAATAAGGGTGCTTGTGACAGGTCGAAAGCTTGCTTTGCTTCTGCGGCGATTAACCGTTCAACTTCGCGAGATCGTTCAGTTTCAGGAAGACCTCGCAAATCTCTTTCTAAAATTTTCAATTCCAGATTGGAAGCGATCGCCTGAACGGGTTGCCCGTTTATTGTCTTAAAAGCCGTTCGCAAAACTTCATGACGCTTGACAAGTTCGTTGAGACTGCGATCGAGGGCTCTCGCGTCGAGTGTTCCCGTCAAACGCACGCCGGCGAGGGTGTGATAGGTAAAGTTGCCTGGAGTTAGTTGCTCAAAAAACCACAACCGCTGTTGAGCAAACGACAGAGGAAAAGTGTTAGACTCTCGACTTTGAGGCAGAATTTTTTCTAGCGAAACGTTTTCTTTTTGATGGTTGAGCCGCTGCAACAGCAACTCGCGCTTTTGGGGAGAAAGAGCCGCGATGCGTTCGATTAAATCACTCATTTGCTGACTCCTTGTTGGGCGAGAATTTCCTGAATTTCGGCTTCTGACAGTTGATCGAGCTCTGCTAACACCCTCGCTAGCATTTCACTGTCTGTTTGTTCGACTTGCTTTTGCGCGATCGCTACTGCAAAATCGGCGACTGTGGCCGACTCAAATAAACGGTGCAAAGGCAACTCAACCTGAAATGCTTGGCGCACTCGGGAAATTACTTGAGTTGCTAATAAGGAATGCCCTCCTAATTCAAAAAAGTTGTCGTAAATGCCGACTTTTTCTATTTTGAGAACTTCAGCCCAGATAGCGGCTAAAACTTCCTCGATATTTGTGCGAGGCGCGACAAAGTTTGCTGTCAAATCCGGTCGCATTTCGTCAGGTGCGGGCAGTGCTCGTCGGTCTATTTTTCCGTTAGAAGTTAAAGGAAAACTTTTGAGTATCACAAAAGCAGAAGGCACCATGTACTCCGGCAATTTTGACGTTAAAAAATTGCGAATTTCCTTGTGGGTAGGTGCTTGTTTCTGCTCGGAAATCAAATAAGCCACGAGGCGCTTTTGTGCCGTCTCGTCTTCTGGCGCCACAACTACAGCCTGGGCGATATCTGGATGTTGCCCCAGCACCGCCTCAATTTCTCCCAATTCAATGCGGAAACCGCGAATTTTTACTTGGCCGTCAATTCGCCCGATAAATTCGATGTTTCCGTCTGGCAAATAGCGAGCCAAGTCGCCGGTTTTGTACAGTCGCGTCTTTGCTTGCCTGTCAAATGGATTGGGAATAAATTTTTCTGCGGTTAATTCAGGGCGGTTAAGATATCCGCGCGCCAAATTATCACCGCCGATGTACAGTTCACCAGGTACGCCTATCGGCACGGGCTGCAAGTAAGAATCCAAGATATAAATCTGAGTGTTGGCAATCGGAAGACCGAGTGGAACTGTGTCAAAATCGCACCCAATTTTATCAAATTCGACTTGATAAGTCAGGACACCTACAGTTGTTTCTGTTGGTCCGTAGTGATTGAATACTGAGCAACTGGGAGCAAGATTGCGAAGTGTTTTAATTAAGCTCCAGTTGGCAGATTCACCTCCTAAAATAAGCCGTTTACCAGGCAAAATTGACTTGGGTTGAGAGGAATTTAAAAGGGCGGCTAGGTGAGAGGGAACTATTTTGAGGCAGTCGATGGGATTGCTGCTGAAATATTCACCCAGTGCCTCTGGATCGGTGGCGCGTTCTTGGGAGATAATATGCAGGCAACCGCCGAAACAAAGGGCGGGGAAAATAGCTGTGTTTCCTAAGTCGGCGGCGAAGGTGGAAACGGTAGCAAAACTGGCATCGGCTGGTAGGTTTAATTTTTCCTGAATGCTGTGCAGGTAATTGAGCAGTTGCCGGTGTTCGATCGCGACTCCCTTGGGCGTGCCAGTGGAACCGGAAGTATAGATGACGTAAGCTAAATTGTCAGAAGAGGCGCGATCGGTGTAAGATGCAGAAACAGTGGGAATGTCTGTCTCGATGCAAACAATATTTGCCTGAGTTTTCGGCAAGCTTTCGATGAGCCGCTGTTGTACGAGCAAAACCTTCACCTGAGCGTCTTCTAGCATTAGCGCTTTGCGCTTTATTGGGGTCGTTGGAGCGATGGGTAAATAGGCGCCACCGGCTTTGAGTACGCCCAGCATTCCTACGATTGTTTCTAAGGAGCGATCGAGGCAAATGCCAACAACGACCTCTGGTTCAACTCCCAAGTTTTGCAGGTGATGGGCGAGTTGATTGGCGCGGTGGTTGAGTTCTCGGTAGGTAATTTGTTCGCTTTCAAAGACGACGGCAATGCTGTCTGGGTTGCGTTCTGCTTGTTCTTCAAAAAGCTGATGAACGCATTTATTTTTCGGGTAATCTTTCTGGGTTTGGTTGAACTCGACGAGAAGCTGGTGACGATCGCGATCGCTCAGTATGTCTACCTGACTGATAGCGACTTCTGGATTTTTGACTGTGCTTTCTAAGAGCGCCTGAAAGTGTTCGGACAAGCGCTTTATATCTGCCGCAGCAAATAAAGCGGAATCGTAGTGAAATTCAGCGCTTATGGAATTGCACAGGCGGAGGCAGGAGAGCTTGAGTTTGAATGGCTCTAGGCAGGCATCTTGCCGCACAAGGGAAAATGAAACGTCTGAATTACCATAGTTCTTAGGCTCTGCTTGGAACTCAAAGCAGACGGGCCAAAAGCTGCTGCTTTTTTCGTTTTCTAGGATTTCTTCCCAGCTAAAATATTCTTGCCAGTTGTACATCTCGTTGAGATTGAGCTCAACTTGCTGCCTCGCTTGTGAGAAATTTAACTCGTCTTGCACTGGGCACTGTAGGGGTAAGTATTTGCACAGCAGCCCCAGAGAGTGTTCTAATTCTTCATATTTTCTGCCGTCAATCGCTACGCCGATTATCGAGTTTGGCTCTCTGGTAAGCCGCCAAATGAGAATTTGCCAGCAAGTCAGCAGGAAGGCAGAAATATCGCTTTTGTGCTTTGGGGCGATCGCTTCCAGGCTGTTCAACAAATCACCCCGAATTTCCACCCTTTCTACTAGCGGCTCAAATTCCGCTTCTGAATTCTTTTTTTCCCAAGGAAGCGTTAATAAATCCAAAGATTCAATGTTCAGCTTTCGCCAGTATTCTTGGCCGATTGCCGTTTCTTCTGA
>Ga0164304_10000177_pt1 | contig 15662 bp, 13 predicted proteins | sample Whisoiple_217_MG_FD_110216 | JGI IMG/M metagenome (GOLD analysis project Ga0164304, IMG submission 110216) | Soil microbial communities amended with pyrogenic organic matter from upstate New York, USA - Whitman soil sample_217_MG | ecosystem: Environmental > Terrestrial > Soil > Agricultural...
ATGTTGGTTTTCATCGTCGCGTCGAAGTCTTCCGTCGTAATATCGAGGATCGACTGATGCGCCTGCTGCCGGCCGGCATTGCAGACGACGATGTCGAGATCGCCAAGTCCGTGGACGGCTTCATTGACCAAGCGTTGGCAGAATGCCTCATCGCGGAGATCGCCCGGAATCGCCAGCGCTTTCCTGCCGGCGTCCTTAATCAGCGCGATGACCTCGCGCGCGTCGGGTTCTTCCGTCGGAAAGTAGTTAATCGCGACATCAGCGCCTTCTCGTGCGTAAGCGATGGCCGCGGCGCGTCCCATGCCGGAATCGCCGCCGGTGATCAGCGCCTTACGTCCCGCCAATCGCCCCGAGCCTTTGTAGCTCGTCTCGCCATGATCGGGCGGCGGATTCATCTTACTGGCGAGGCCGGGCCATTCCTGTTGTTGACGCTGAAACGGCGGCTTCGGGTATTTTGTTTGAGGATCCTGCAGTGGCGCGGCGGTTGCGGTCTCGGCGCCCACGGCGGCGGCCGGCGTCGACCCTGCAACAGCTGCGCCCGCGACTAGACCGGTTGCGAGGCCGCCGACTACGAGGCGGCGCGACGTATCCGTATCTTCGGACTTCATCGATCATCTCCGTGTGTTGCGGAGATGAACGCGGCTCATCGGTTTGCGTTCACGTGGCGAGCCGCTGCCTCCGCGGTGAGCAACTTCGCCTTGACTGTGTCGCGCGGCCCTGTTTCAAGGCGCGCTCTTCCGATCCTTTGGAGCTTCCGACATGCCGCAATGGCCCGTTCACGCGCGCATCTCCGGCCCGATCGTCATGATCGGCTTCGGCTCGATCGGGCGCGGCACATTGCCGCTGATCGAACGCCATTTCGATTTCGACAAGCCGCGCTTCACGGTCATTGATCCCGATGATTCCGATCGCGCGCTGCTCGATCAACGCGGCATCCGCTTCGAGCATCTCGCCATCACGCGCGACAATTACCGCGACGTTCTCGGCGGGTTGTTGAAGCAAGGCAAAGGCCAAGGCTTTTGCGTCAACCTGTCGGTTGACACATCGTCGCTTGATCTCATGAAATTCTGCCGCGAGATCGGCGCGCTTTATATCGATACCGTCGTGGAGCCTTGGCCCGGATTTTATTTCGACAAATCGCTCGGGCCGGAGGCGCGCTCGAATTACGCCCTGCGCGAGACGGTGCTTCAAGCGAAACGCGAGCAGCCCGGCGGCACGACGGCGGTCTCCTGCTGCGGCGCCAATCCCGGCATGGTGTCGTGGTTCGTCAAGCAGGCGCTCTTAAATCTCGCCGCCGATCTCGGCGACAAAGGCGCCGAGCCGCAAACCCGCGAGGAGTGGGCGGAACTCGCGCAGCGGCTCGGAATCACAGGCATCCACATCGCCGAGCGCGATACGCAATATGCGCGGAAACACAAGCCGCTGAACGTGTTCGTCAATACCTGGTCGGTCGAGGGCTTTCTGTCCGAAGGCATGCAGCCGGCCGAGCTCGGCTGGGGCACGCATGAGAAATGGACGCCCGATAATGCCGGCAAGCATCACACCGGCTGCGGCGCGGCGATTTATCTGAAGCAGCCGGGCGCTAATACACGCGTGCGCTCGTGGACGCCGACGCCGCGCGCGCAATACGGTTTTCTGGTCACGCACAACGAGTCGATCTCGATCGCCGACTATTTCACGATCCGCAGCTGGCTTGGGCTTCCCAGCTATCGGCCGACCTGTCATTACGCGTATCATCCTTGCGACGACGCGGTCTTATCTTTGCACGAGCTTTTCGGCCGTGCGGGAGTGGTGCAGCCGGACAATCACATTCTGACCGAGAACGAAGTTATCGACGGCATCGACGAGCTCGGCGTGCTTCTCTTTGGCCATAAGAAGAACGCCTATTGGTATGGCTCGCAGCTGTCGATCGAGGAGACGCGGCGCATCGCGCCGTATCAGAACGCGACCGGCATGCAGGTGACCTCCGCCGTTCTTGCCGGCATGGTCTGGGCGCTGGAAAATCCGGAAGCGGGGATCGTCGAAGCGGACGAGATGGATTTCCGCCGCTGTCTCGAAGTGCAGCGGCCTTATCTCGGGCCGATGATCGGCGTCTACACCGATTGGACCCCGCTGACCGATCGCCCGGGATTGTTTGCCGAGGACATCGACACGTCCGATCCCTGGCAGTTCCGCAACGTGCTGGTGCGGTAACGGATCGCGCACCTCCCGGCGCGCACGCCTCACGCCAAATCGGTTGCGGACCAGGAGGTCCGCGGTCCAACTTACGCCGACAGAAGCTTCCGCGCGGCGCGATGCTGCGCGTGGGTGATCGCCACCGCGAGCGCATCGGCGGCGTCGGCTGTCGCTGCGACGCTCCTCGGCAAAAGAATGCGCACCATCATCGCGACTTGATTCTTCTCTGCGTGACCGGCGCCGACGACCGTCTTCTTGATCAGGTTCGCCGCATATTCGGCGACCTCTAGTCCGGCGAGTGCCGGCACGGCGAGCGCTATACCGCGCGCGTGCCCGAGCTTTAGCGCCGATTGCGGATCGCGATTGACGAAAGTTTCTTCGACCGCGGCTTCATGCGGCGCATGCGCTGTGATGATTTGCGTCAAGCCTTCGTGCAGCTGACGCAGCCGCGCCGCCGTGCGGAGGCGCTCGTCCGAGCGCACGCAGCCGCAGGCGACAAACGAGAGGCGCGAGCCCTGCGCCTCGATGATGCCCCAGCCGGTCGTGCGTAGACCCGGGTCGATGCCGATGATGCGAATCGGGGGCGGGAGCATGCCGCGATCATACACTGGCCGCTCTTGGATGTTAGCTACGCACCCATCTTGGCGACCAGCGCGTCCGACACTTCGAAATTGGCGTAGACGTTCTGCACGTCGTCATTGTCTTCGAGTGCGCCGACGAGCTTCAGGATCTTCTCGCCGGCTTCGTCGTCCACAGAAATCGTGTTCTGCGGCCGCCAGACCAAAGCCGCCTTGCGCGGCTCGCCGAACTTTTGCTCGAGCGCTTGGGCGACCTCGCGCAGCGATTCCAGCGTGGTGATGATCTCGTGCCCGTCTTCCGATGTCGCCACGTCCTCGGCGCCGGCCTCGAGCGCCGCCTCCAGCATGGCGTCCTCGCTTGCGACCTTGCGGTCGAACTCGATGAGCCCGACGCGGTCGAACATGAAGGACACGGCGCCGGTCTCGGCGAGCGAGCCGCCGGCCTTGGTGAAATACGAGCGCACCTCGCCAGCGGTGCGGTTGCGGTTGTCGGTGAGCGCCTCGACGATGACGGCGACGCCGCCCGGCGCGTAGCCCTCGTAGCGCACCTCGGCGTAGGTCTCGGCGTCGGCGCCCGAGGCCTTCTTGATCGCGCGCTCGATATTGTCCTTCGGCATGTTCTCGGCGCGCGCGGCAAGGACGGCGGCGCGCAACCGCGCGTTCATGGTGGGATCGGGCAGGCCCATCTTGGCGGCGACGGTGATTTCCCGCGCCAGCTTCGAGAAGAGCTTGGAGCGGATCGCGTCCTGCCTGCCCTTCTTGTGCATGATGTTCTTGAACTGACTGTGGCCAGCCATCGAATCCTCAGGTTTACGCCGCCCGCGCGGCAGCAAATCGCCGCCGGCTTATAGCAAACGCGCCGTTTTGTTGAAGCTCGGCCTAACCGAGCCGCGCCAGGAGCCGTCTGGCGCGCTCGAGATGCGGGCGGTCGTACATCTCGCCGCCGATGCCGATGACGCCGGCGTCCGGCTCGCGCGCGAACGCCTCGACGACGGCGCGGGCGCGCGCGACCTCCGCTTCGGGCGGGGTGAAGACCTCGTTGATGATCGACACCTGCGCCGGGTGGATCGCCATCTTGCCGGTAAAGCCGTCGCGGCGCGCCGCCTCGCATTCGCGTCGAAAGCCCGCCTCATCGCGAAAGTTCGGATAGACCGTGTCGATCGCCTGCACGCGGGCGGCATGCGCGGCGAACAGCGCCAGATTCCGTGCAAGCACATAAGGCGGCGTGTAGGTGCCGTCCGGCAGGCGCGAGGTCTCGGCGCCGAGATCGGCGGAGAGGTCCTCGGCGCCCCAGGTGAGACCGGCAAGGCGGCGGCTCGCGCCGACATAGCTGCCCATGTGGAAGAGCGAGCCAGCGGTCTCGGTGGTGATGACGATGACGCGCGTCGCGCCGTCGGGCAGATTGTTCTCGGCCTCGCGCACGGCGATCTTGTTACTCAGATGCTGAAGGTCGGCGCCACCCAGCGGCTTCGGCTGCACGATGCCGTCAGGTCCTCCCTGCATCACCACATCGAGATCGGCATTGGTGAGGCCGCTGTCGAGCGCGTTGACGCGCATGTAGAGCCGCGGGCGCGGCTCGCGATCGCGCATCGCGCGCAGGAAATCGCGCGCCATTTCGCGCGCTTTCTCTTTATTGCCGGCGGCCACCGAGTCTTCGAGATCGAGGAACAGGCAATCGGCGCCGCTCGCCAAACCCTTCTGCATCTTGCGATCGCTGTCGGCGGGAACGAAGAGAAGCGAGCGCATGCGTGCGGCTATGCCCGGGCGAATTTCTTGTATTTCAGCCGGTGCGGGATGACGGAATCGATCCCGAGCCGCCGCTTCTTGTCTTCCTCGTAATCGGCGAAATTGCCTTCGAACCATTCGACGTGGCTGTCGCCCTCGAAAGCGAGCATGTGCGTCGCAATGCGATCCAGGAAGAAGCGGTCATGGCTGATGATGACGGCGCAGCCGGCGAAATCCTCGAGCGCATCTTCGAGCGCGCGCAGCGTATCGACGTCGAGATCGTTGGTCGGCTCGTCGAGCAGGAGCACGTTGGCGCCGGACTTCAGCATCTTCGCCAAATGCACGCGGTTCCGCTCGCCGCCTGAGAGCTGGCCGACCTTCTTCTGCTGGTCGGGGCCCTTGAAATTGAACGCGCCGCAATAGGCACGTGAATTGATCTCGCGCTTGCCGAGATAGATCACCTCGTTGCCGCCGGAAATCTCCTCCCACACGGTCTTGCCGGCTTCGAGCGAGTCGCGCGACTGATCGACATAACCCAAATGCACGCTCTCGCCGATCTCGATCTCGCCGCGATCGGGCTTTTCCTGCCCGGTGATCATGCGGAAGAGCGTCGTCTTGCCGGCGCCGTTCGGGCCGATGACGCCGACAATGCCGCCCGGCGGCAGCTTGAAGGTGAGATCGTCGATAAGGATTTTCTCCCCAAAGCCCTTCGTCAGATGCTCGAAATCGATGACGTTGTTGCCAAGCCGCTCGGCAACGGGAATGACGATCTGCGCCGTCTGCGGCGCGCGCTCGTTGCTTCTGGCGACGAGGTCCTCGTAGCGCTGGATGCGCGCTTTGGATTTGGCCTGACGTGCCTTCGGCGAAGAGGCGATCCATTCGCTCTCGCGTTCGAGCGCGCGCTGGCGCGCCTCTTCCTCGCGGCCTTCCTGCAAGAGGCGCTTCTGCTTCTGCCCGAGCCAGGAGGAGTAATTGCCCTCGTAGGGAATGCCGCGGCCGCGATCCAATTCGAGAATCCACCCGGTAACGTTGTCGAGGAAGTAGCGGTCGTGCGTAACGATGAGGATCGCGCCGGGATATTGCCGCAAGTGCCCTTCGAGCCAGTTCACCGTCTCGGCGTCGAGATGGTTGGTCGGCTCGTCGAGCAGCAACAACTCGGGCTTCTCCAAGAGCAGCTTGCAGAGCGCGACGCGGCGGCGCTCGCCGCCTGAGAGCGTGCCGACATCCGCCTCATCCGGCGGGCAGCCCAGTGCATCCATCGCCTGATCGACCTGCGAATCGAGATCCCACAGGCCCTGCGCCTCGATCTCGTCCTGCAGGGCGGTCATCTCGTCGGCGGTCTCATCGGAATAGTTCATCGCGAGCTCGTTATAGCGATCGAGAATCGCCTTCTTCTCGGCGACCCCGAGCATGACGTTGCCGCGCACGTCGAGCGCGGCATCGAGCTGCGGCTCCTGCGGCAGGTAGCCGACGCGCGCGCCTTCCGCGACCCAGGCCTCGCCGGAATATTCCTTGTCCATCCCGGCCATGATTTTTAAAAGCGTCGATTTGCCCGCGCCGTTGACGCCGAGCACGCCGATTTTGGCATCGGGATAGAAGGAGAGATGGATGTTTTCGAGGACCTTCTTGCCGCCGGGATAGGTCTTCGACAGGCCTTGCATATGATAGATGAATTGCCGCGCCATGGGCCCGCTGATCTCGCTGAAATTCGGGAAGGCCGGCCTTGTAGCTGGCAGTGCCAGTCCGGTCCAGTCCGGCGAGACACGCACAGGGAATGCGGGCAGTGGGAAAGCCGGGCTGGCTCATCGTCGAGAGCGCCTACTGCCGGAAAGCATTTCCCAGGGCGGCGTGACAATTCCAGCAAAAGTGTCGATCGCGTTCTAAACTGATAGACCTCGCCGGACACCCGCGAATGTGCTCAACCGGCCGGAAAGAATGGGGTTTTCGCCGGACTACGAATTATTCGACGCTTGCGACGCGCAAAAGCATCCCGTGAAGTTTAGACCTGAAATAAGCTAAGTCTTTGATCTTTGACTGCTTAACAAGCTCCTGCCTATTCACGCCCGCGAGCTCCGCGCACCCGCCGGAGCAAAGGGAAGCAACGAAGTGGGCGGACCGAGAGGCTCGGATCATTGCCTCACAATCACTGCAGAGCCACGCGCGGGCGAGAACGCGCCGGCGCGCGCGTTCGCGCCTCGCGGCACGGTCGGGCTAAGGCTTCTCTCAAGGTTTGCTCTCACCGCCGCCGGCCACGTGATGCTGGTGACGGGCTGCCAACATGCAAAGGCGGCAACCACGCCCCAATCAAACAATGGCCGCAGCGTCGACGCGTCGAGCCGCGTGGAGAGACGCATGCGATTGCCAGACCGGTGCCGCGGCGAAACACGGCGCGACCGATCCGCCGTGCGACCGCACAGCCGGGGCCTGCCCCAACCACGGCTCCGCCGGCTGCCGCCGATAGCCAAGACGCGCGCACCGGAACGATCGGCGTCTACACGAACAGCACCGCCGTCGCGACCAAGACGAACACGCCGCTCGTCAACATTCCGCAGTCGGTCAGCGTGCTCACCAAGAGCTTCATCCAGGACCAGAGTCCGCAGAACCTCACCGATCTAACGCGCTATGTTCCGGGTGTCGCCATTCATCAGGGCGAGGGCAATCGCGACGAGCTCGTCATCCGCGGCATCGATTCAAGTGCGAACTTCTTCGTCAACAGCTTCCGCGACGACGTGCAAATTTTTCGCGATCTCTACAATGCACAAAGCGTCGAGATTCTCAAAGGTCCGAGCGCGCTCACTTTCGGCCGCGGCGCCGGCGGCGGCCTCGTGAACCGCACATTGAAAGAGGCCGACTGGACGGCGCTCAAAGAGTTGATGCTGCAGACCGGCTCGTATTACGACCGGCGTGCCGCAATCGACGTCGATCAGCCGATCAACGAGAATGTCGCGGCGCGAGTCAACGCTGTTTACGAGAAGAGCAACACGTTCCGCGATTTCGGCCATCTGGAGCGCTACGGCATCGATGCGACGGTGACTTTCAAACCCGATGCCAGCACGAAGATCAGGCTGAGCTACGAGCACTTTCACGACGAGCGCACCGCCGATCGCGGCAATCCTTCGCAAGCCTTGAGCTTCGTCTCGCCCTCCTCGACGCGCTGCAATCCGGCCGCGCCGTTTGCGCCGGGCGGAGACGTGACGCGCTTTTTCGGCAGTCCGGATCTGAGCGTCGCGCGCGCCAACGTCGATACCGTGATGGCTTTCGTCGAGCACGATTTCGGCGGCGGGCTCACGGTCAAGAACGGCTCGCTCTTTGCCGAGTACAAGAAATTCTACCAGAACATCTATCCCGGCAACGGTCCTTTGTCCGGCGCGGTCAATCCGAGCGATACCGCGTTCAATCGTGCCGCCCATAATCACGAGACCGACCGCACCAATTTGTTCAATCAGACGGATTTCGTTTTCAAAGGCTCTACCGGCCCGATCTTCCATACGATCGCGTTTGGAACCGAGTTCGGTCGACAGACGGGCCACGATCTGCGCAACACCGGCATTTTCCCGAACGGCACCAGCACGATCGTCGGCAATCCCTGGGACCCAACCTATTTCGGGCCGGTCGTGTTCATCCATCAGTTCCCGGGAGCGTTCTCGCCCGACGTCGGCACGGCCGATTCGAACAGCAAATACCGCCTGAATATCGGCTCTGCCTACGCGCGGGACACGGTCGAAATCACGCCGTGGCTGCAAGTGATCGGCGGCGCACGGATGGACAGTTTCGATATCGCGGCGCTCGATCAGAACACCAACACAAACCGGGCCCGCGTCGACAACGTCGCCTCGCCGCAGGGAGCCGTGATCGTCAAGCCTTCGGCCAGCATGTCGCTCTACGCCATGTACAGCGTCTCCTATCTGCCCGCCTCGGGCGATCAGTTCAGTGCGCTGACCAGCGGCACGGCGATCCTGGCGCCGCAAAAATTCGAGAACAAGGAAGTCGGATTCAAATGGAACATCTTTCCGCGCCTGCTTTTCAGTGCGGCTCTGTACAATCTCGACCGCACGAATGTGCCGCTCCCCGATCCCAACAATCCTGGGTTCTTCCTTCTGTCCGGCAAGAACCACATCCGCGGCTTCGAGACGGAACTGAAGGGCTACATCACGGACGAGTGGCAATCGGCGCTGGGCTACGCCTACACCGACGCGCGGGTCGCGAGCGATACGTCGACGACGATCGTCAAAGGCAATCGCATACAGCTCGTTCCGTTCAGCCAGTTCTCCTGGTGGAACAAATATCAGTTCAATCCGACTTGGGCGGCCGCGCTCGGCGTCATCTATTTCTCCAATTCGTACGCCTCGTCGGACGATACTTGAAACTGCCGGGCTTCATTCGCTTCGACGCCGCCGTCTACGCAAGGATCACCGAGAATTGGAAGGCGCAGCTCAATGTCGAAAACATCTTCAACAAGCATTATTGGGCATCGGCGGACGGCAACAACAACCTCTCGCCGGGGCAGGGGCGCACCATTCGCTTCACGACATTCGTCAACTTTTAAGCCAGGGAGTGCTTCGGACGCGACGGATTCTGGTCGCCGTGAGTTCCCGGGGGGTTGTTACAATATAACACTCCCCGCCGCCTAGCCGGAAAGCTCAAGCCCGGTCGCGGGTTGCTGATCTGCAGCGACGGGTATTGGATTGGGCGGTCTGAGATGGGCGTTGACGCAGTGATGATCGCAGCTCTGGGGAGAGCGGGACAGTTGGACAAGTGGATAATGAATCGCGTTCCGGACTGTTTGAAGTTGGCAGCGCGAGCCTTGGCAATCCTGCTTGCCTTGACCGCTCCAGCGCTTGCTCAGGAGCAGCCCGGCTCACCGCCTCCTGCGGCCGCGACGAGCGTCCAGACACCTCAGCCAGCGGAGGTCCAGACACCTCAGCCGGCGGAGAATGCGACCGCAGCTCCGGTACGCGGAGAAACGCAAGCGCCCGCGCCGGCGGCCATGGACGCGGCACCGGCCGAGCCGGCCCCGCGCGCCCTCATCCCGAGTTCCGCGGTACCGCGCGACCTCTCGCCTTGGTCGATGTTCCTCTCGGCCGACATTCTGGTGAAGACCGTCATGATCGGCCTCGCCTTTGCCTCGCTGGTCACGTGGACGATTTTCCTCGCCAAGAGCCTTGAGCTGTTTATCGCGCGTCGCCGCGTGGTGAAGGGACTTCAGGATATCGAACCCGCGGCAAGCTTGTCGCAAGCGCATTCGCTGCTCGATGGGCAGAAGTCGATCCTGGCGGAATTCATCGCCGCAGCAGCGCATGAAATGCAGCTGTCGCGCGGCGTTCTCATGGAATCGTCCGGCGTCAAGGAACGCGCCGCAATGTCGTTCGCCGACATCACACGCGGCGAAGCGCGGCGCATCCGCCTCGGCATGGGCACGCTCGCAACGATCGGCGCAACGAGCCCGTTCGTCGGCCTGTTCGGCACCGTCTGGGGCATCATGAACAGCTTCATCGGTATTTCGAAATCGCAGACGACGAACCTTGCCGTCGTCGCGCCGGGCATCGCCGAAGCCTTGCTAGCGACTGCGATCGGTCTCGCCGCGGCGATTCCCGCCGTGATCATCTACAATCATTTCTCACGCAAGACGCGCGGCTATCTCGATCTTGTCGGACGCGCGTCCGGCGCGGTTGCGCGGCTTTTATCGCGCGATCTCGATCGCGCCGGCCGCGGAATGATCTCGCGCGCCGCGGAGTAGATCATGGCCGGCTCGATCGCCGATCTCGAAAACGAGGACGAATTCTCGGAAGCGCACGAGATCAACGTCACGCCGTTCATCGACGTCATGCTGGTCTTGCTGATCATCTTCATGGTGGCGGCGCCGCTCTCGACCGTCGATCTCCCGGTCGACCTGCCGTCCTCGACCGCAACGCCGCAGAAGAAGCCGGACAAGCCAGTCTACATCACGGTGAAATCCGATCTCTCGGTGGCGGTCGGCGAGACGCCGGTGAAACGGCGCGATCTCGCCCGCACGCTCGAGGCTTTGCCCGGAGCCGGCAAGGACCAGCGGCTGTTCCTGCGTGCCGACCGCGCCGTGCCCTATGGCGAGCTGATGGCCGTGCTCGAGCTTCTGCGCCAGGGCGGCTTCCTCAAGGTCGCGTTGGTCGCGCTCGAAGGCGTGCCGGATGCGGAAGGCGTCGGGCCGCCGCAATGAGCAGCCGCCGGACGCTGGCGATCTGGATACCGGCCGCGATCGGTGCGGTAGCGCTGCATCTTGGCGGCATCGGGCTCGTCTACGCCAACCTGCCGAGCGAGGAGGCGGACGACCTCGGCGCGCCGGCCTTCGAGGTCGGGCTCGAACTGCTCGCGCCGCGCATCGAGAAGACCGACCTGCCGCCGGGGCCGGAATCGGACGCCGCCGCCGCCGCCCCGGCGCAGGTTGAGGAGAAACAAATCGAAGAAACAGCGCTGCCTCAGGAAAAGCCGACCGAGGCCGAAGAACCCGACCGCATCGTCGCAGAGAGTGCGCCGAAGAAGCCGACTGAAGAAGAGCAGCAAGTCGCCGCGGTCGAGACCAATGCCTCGGCGGAATCGGCGGCCAGCGAGGCGACCGCACCCGCGCCAATCGAAGGCGCACGCGAAGCGCCGGTCACCGCCGCTCCGGTTCAGGGGACCGGCGCGAGCGCCCAGCGTCTTCGCGTCACGTGGCAGAAAAAGCTGATGGCGCATCTCGAGCGCTTCAAACGCTATCCTTCGGGGACTGCGCCGCGGACGACGAGAATCGAGGTTGGCTTCACGCTTGATCGCTTAGGGCACGTCGTGGCGGCGGAGATCCGCCGCGGTTCCGGCGATCCTGCCTTCGATCAGGCGGCGCTTGCAATGCTGCATCGCGCGGATCCGGTGCCGCCGCCGCCCCCATTGGTCGCCGACGAGGGCCTGAGTTTCACGCTGCCGCTCGTCTATCGCATCAAGGGCAAGAGCTGAACTGCTCAGCGTTTGCAGCAGACGTAATGGATTGAGCCGTTGTGCTCGGTCGCCTCGCCTGGACGAAGCGTATGTCCGTCCTCCGCGAGCGCTTCCAGAAATTCGAACCCGCAGGCTTCGAGCTGCCACACCTGTGCGTCGCGGCTGATGTAATAGAACACGCCTTGCCAACGATGCGCTTCGTCGTTGAACATCGCGTAGTCGATGTGCTCGAACCGCAAGCCTCTTCGCGAGAGATAATTGACCCGGCTCATCGGATGCAGCGCGTCAACGATGTTTCGCGGCCGCAGCGGCTTCGACATTGGATGTCCGCCGGCATATTCCCAATTGCGATTATGCGCGGAGAAAGCGAAGAGCCCGCCAGGCGAAAGTAGCCCGTGCACGCGACGGATGAGCTGCACGCGCTCATCATGCGAAAACGCACTGAGGATGTTCCACGGCCCGAAGATGAAATCGAAGCTCTCCGGTTGAAGCTTGCCGATCTCGCGCATGTCCATGTCGAGGAAGCGCGCCTGCCGATAGCGGGGACGCGCCAAAGCCAGCATCGCCGGGACAGATCGATGCCGAGATAATTCGAGGCCAAGGCCGCGAGGTATCGTGTCGTGCGTCCCGAGCCGACGGCGAGATCGAGCACGCGTTTGCCGGTAAAGGCATGCCTGTAGCGGAGGAGGATCATCGCCTCAGCCGCGAAGAGAGCCGGATTGCCGTAGCGCCTCGCCACCGCCGGCGCCATGAAGATCGCCGCGTTGCGGTCGGTCGTGTCGAAACGCTCGTGCTTCACCTCAACGTCTTTCCAGCTGGCACCACGGATCGTACCAATGCGGCGCAAGCTCGTCCCAAGAAGCGCCTGGCATCCCGATCTCCGGGTAAAGCGCGCAAGTTCGGGGCCGGCGCGATTCCCCCGGACTCCCGGCCATGCGATAAGGGCCGATGGCCTCGATTCACCCGCCGCGATTCGATCCGGGCTTCGGCGTCTACGTGCATTGGCCGTTCTGCCTATCGAAATGCCCCTATTGCGACTTCAACAGCCATGTCCGGCGCTCGGCCATCGATGAACCGCGCTTCGTCGAGGCTTTTGTCGCCGAACTTGCCCACCGGGCCGCGCTGACGCCGGGGCGCACGGTCAAATCGGTGTTTTTCGGCGGCGGCACGCCTTCGCTCATGAATCCGGCGACGGTCGGGGCCATCCTGCAGGCGATCGGGCGCCATTGGCCGATCGCCCGCGATGCCGAGATCACGCTGGAAGCCAACCCGACCAGCGTCGAATCAGTCCGCTTCCGAGGGTTCAAGGCGGCCGGCGTCAACCGCGTCTCGCTCGGCATCCAGGCGACGAACGATGCCGACCTGAAGGCGCTCGGCCGCCTGCATACCGCGAGCGAGGCGATGCAGGCGCTCACGGTTGCGCAGAGCGTCTTCGATCGCGTCTCCTTTGACCTGATCTATGCCCGCCCGGGCCAGTCGCCGCAGGCATGGCGGCGTGAGTTGAGCGAAGCGCTGACCCGCGGCACCGAGCACGTCTCGCTTTACCAGCTGACGATCGAGCCCGACACGATTTTCGAGCGCCTGCGTGACACCGGCAAGCTGAACCTGCCGGATGCGGACACGTCACGCGCGCTTTGGGATACGACGCAGGAAGTGATGAACATGGCCGGCATGCCGGCTTATGAAATCTCAAATCACGCCAAGCCGGGCGCCGAGAGCCGGCACAATCTGATCTACTGGCGTTACGGCGAATATATCGGCGTGGGGCCTGGTGCGCATGGCCGCATCTCGACGCGCGAGGGACGGCGCGCGCAGGCTACGGAAAAGCATCCGGAGATGTGGCTGACGTGTGTCGAGACGGAAGGCCACGGTCTTGTCGAGGACGAGCTTTTGACGACGGAAGAGCAGGGTGACGAATTCCTGCTGATGGGCTTGCGCCTCAGCGAGGGGATCGAGCCGGCGCGGTTCCAGGAGCTGACCGGAAAACCGCTCGCGACGTCGCGCATCAGCGAGCTCATCGATGACGGCCTCGTCGAATATACGAGCGAGGGGCGAATCCGGGTCAGCGTCGAGGGCTTCCCGGTGCTCGATTCGGTGGTTGCCGACCTCGCGGCGTGAGGCTTAGATCAGCCTGCTTTGCAACAGCGCAGGTGACCCATGGCCGATCGACCGCTTTCCTTCGTCACGATGCTCGGCAGCCTACGCGAAGGCTCGCTCAACCGCGTAGTCGCCAAGGCGCTGCCGGCGCTGCCGCCGCAAGGCGTGAAGATCGGCGCATTGGCATCGCTGGGCGATCTGCCGCTCTACAATGCGGATATACAGGCCGAAGGTTTTCCGCTGCCCGTGCGGCAAATGGGCGACGCGATCAAGCAGGCCGACGGCGTGATCATCGTCACGCCCGAGTACAATTACTCGGTTCCGGGTCTACTGAAGAACGCGATCGACTGGATTTCACGCCTGCCCGACACGCCATTTGCCGGCAAGCCGGTCGACATCATGAGCGCCTCGCCGAGCATTTTGGGCGGCGCTCGCGCGCATTATCACCTGCGTCAAAGCATGGTCTTCCTCGATGCGCTGGTGATGAACAAGCCGGAGATTATCATCACGTTCGCGTCACAAAAACTCGATGTCGAGAACGGTAAGATCAGCGACGATGCCACGCGTGATATTGTGACGAAGAATCTCGAGGCTTTTGCTGCCTTCGTGCGGAAACACGGGAGTGCAGCTTAAGGGCTAATCGCATAGCAGCATCCCTCCTGCGAGCAGAAGGCCCGCATTGATTCCGCGCGTCTCCGGGGGCACTCTGCGGCCAAACCAGCCCCAACGAACGAGGAAACGATGGCAGGCAACAGCCCCGGAGCGAGCACCAATGGCACAGGGGGAGCCAAGCGGAAGCTGCGCTCGAAAGCGTGGTTCGACAATCCGGCTAATCCGGGCATGACCGCGATCTATCTCGAGCGCTACCTGAACTACGGCCTAACCCGACAGGAGCTGCAATCAGGCAAGCCGATCATCGGCATCGCCCAGACCGGCTCCGATCTCTCGCCCTGCAACCGCCACCATCTGGAACTCGCCAAGCGCGTGCGCGAGGGCATCCGTGCTGCTGGCGGCATTGCCTTCGAGTTCCCCGTCCACCCAATCCAGGAGACCGGCAAGCGCCCGACGGCGGCGCTCGACCGCAACCTCGCCTATCTCGGTCTGGTCGAGATTCTCTATGGCTACCCGCTCGACGGCGTGGTGCTCACGACGGGCTGCGACAAGACCACGCCGGCCTGCATCATGGCGGCGGCGACCGTGAACATCCCGGCAATCGTGCTGTCGGGCGGGCCGATGCTGAACGGCTGGTGGAAGGGCGAGCGCTGCGGCTCCGGCATGTCAGCCTGGAGGGCGCGCGAAGATCTAGCGGCGGGCAAGATCGACCAGGAAGAATTCATCGAGATCGTCGCCTCGTCCGCGCCATCGGTCGGCCATTGCAACACGATGGGCACCGCCTCGACCATGAACGCGATTGCCGAGGCGCTCGGGATGTCGCTCACCGGCTGCTCGGCAATTCCCGCGCCTTATCGCGAGCGCGGCCAGATTGCCTACGAGACCGGCAAGCGCGCGGTCGAAATTGTGTGGGAAGACCTGAAGCCCTCCGACATTTTGACCCGCGAAGCCTTCGAGAACGCGATTGTCGTCAATTCGGCGATCGGCGGCTCGACCAATGCGCCGATCCACATCAACGCGATCGCGCGGCATATCGGCGTGAACGTGACGATCGACGACTGGGAGACGCATGGCCATCGCGTGCCGCTGCTCGTCAACATGCAGCCTGCCGGCAAATATTTGGGCGAAGAATTCCATCGCGCCGGCGGCGTGCCCGCGGTGATCAACGAACTCATGAAAGGCAAGCTCATCCGCGAAGGCGCGATGACTGTCACCAGCAGGACCATGGGCGAGAATTGCCGCGGCCGCGAGGTTGAGGACAACGATGTCATCTATCCCTTCGTCAAGCCGATGCGGGCGGACGCCGGCTTCGTCGTGCTCAAGGGCAATCTCTTCGACAACGCGGTGATGAAGCTCTCGGTGATCAGCGAGGAGTTTCGAAAGCGTTATCTTAGCGATCCGAAGGACCCCGATGCATTCGAGGGTCGTGCCATCGTGTTCGACGGGCCGGAGGATTACCACCGCCGCATCGACGATCCGTCATTGAACATCGACGAGCATTGCATGCTGTTCGTCCGCGGCACCGGGCCA